>ERZ837487.1068-NODE-1068-length-35299-cov-6.030899_pt1 | contig 35299 bp, 29 predicted proteins | sample MGYA00519911_ERZ837487 | MGnify/ENA primary metagenome ERZ837487 (study PRJEB31850, sample SAMEA3708818) | human gut metagenome | biome: human gut; feature: human-associated habitat; material: faeces | place: China | collected 2014 ... | reverse complement strand
TCTTCTTTCATATAAAATTCTTTATACCACTCTGCAAATTTTCTTAAGCCTTCTCTTAATGGAGTATGAGGCTTGAATCCAAAGTCTCTTTCTAAAGCACTCGTATCTGCATATGTTACTGGTACATCCCCTGGTTGCATAGCTACAAGTTCTTTATGTGCTTCAAAATCATAATCTTCAGGTAATACACCTGCTCTTACTAATTCTTCAGAAAGAATTTGTACAAAGTCTAATAAATTTTCTGGATTACTATTACCAATATTGTAAATAGCATATGGAGGAATAGGAAGGCCATCTTCACCATTCTTCTTTTCTGGAGCTTTATTCATAACTCGAATAACACCTTCTACAATATCATCTACATATGTAAAGTCACGTTTACAATTACCATAATTAAAAATCTTTATAGTATCCCCATTCACTAGTTTATTTGTAAATCCAAAATAAGCCATGTCTGGACGTCCAGCAGGACCATAAACAGTGAAGAATCTTAGTCCAGTACTAGGAATATTGTATAGTTTAGAATACGCATGAGCCATTAACTCATTACTCTTCTTAGTTGCTGCATATAAACTAACAGGATTATCCACCTTATCATCCGTACTATAAGGAACCTTTTTATTCGATCCATATACACTACTACTAGAAGCATATACTAAGTGTTCAACTGGATAATTTCTACAAGCCTCTAAAATATTGTAGAATCCTAACATATTACTTTCAATATATGCATCTGGATTCGTAATCGAATAACGAACACCAGCCTGAGCACCCAAGTTAACTACAATACTAGGACGATACTTTTCAAAGATGGAATCAATCAATTCCTTATCTGCTAAGTTTCCCTTAATAAACGTATAATTAGAAAACTCAGTTAATTCATTTAATCTAGCCTCTTTTATACGCACATCATAATAATCATTCATGTTATCTAAACCGATAACCTTACATTCAGAATTCTCTTTTAAAATCCTTTTACATAAATTGGATCCAATAAATCCTGATGCACCTGTAACAAAAATAGTTCTATTCATTTTATATCCTCCGTATCTAAATTTAGTGTTTTATTTAAATTTTGAACTTTTTATTAAGATGAAGTTCATTCACTATTTCATTGTTTGCAATTTTAATCTTTGTTTTATTTTTATGATAATCATTAATTTTCATTTTATACCATAATTCAGGGCTAACTGCATCCCCAGTTACATCAAATTTTATTTGAGTAACTAATAATATATAGAAACACATTGGCCTAAGTTTATTCGTTTCTGTGTAAAGTTGTTGTAAGTTTTCCTCCTGCATTTTCGAAATTATACATATACTATCTTTACTTCCATATGCATAAATCTTCTTCATTACAGCTGAAAAATCTTTCAATTGTTGTTCTTCATTATAAGAATCGTCATTTAATTTATCAAAATTATCTAATATCTCATAGGGCAAATCACGAACTTGATCTAACGTAATAGAATTTTGTGTTTTTATCAACTCATTTTTTAAACTTCTTTTGAAAGTATATATTGTTACCGCAAATCCGATAAGTGTAAACAATGCATTTAAAACACCCAACATTGAATCATTTATATTATTTAATATATTAATCATTCTTAGCTCCTCAATCTGGCTGTTGTACAAATTTTATAGTAGCTTTACTTCCACCAGTACGACTAATCAATTCATCTTCACCAATCACTTTTACTAGATTTGTGATCATTCTACTTAACGCTTCTTGGTTATGGTAATAAATTGTTGTATTCGCACCTTCGTGCAATATCAATTCTTTCAATATATCTTTATCTGTAACATCCAATGAATGACCGATAAAATAAAGATTTATATTAGGTATATACATCTCGCGTTCATTTTCAATAAGCCAGTCTTTATATAAACATCCGGTTCCTTTGTAAATTCTTTGAAAAAACTTCTTAAATTGAACAAACTCTACATTAGTATTTTTCTCGCTGTCATCAAGATATTCATCTATACCCAAAACTAAATTACAAGAATTTAAATCGTGATCCTCATTAGCCTTCCCGTGAATATAATCATATGTGATATCTGCGAAATGACTGCTATATAAACATTCAAATGAATTAGTATAATTAAAGCTAAGTATTTTATTGATATTTAATTTCTTTATAAATTCTTTTGATTTCACATTATGCATGCTATACCCATTAATATAATTAAAATAAATTTCCATACAACGTATAAAACGATTTAAATCTTTCAACAAATTTTGTTTTAATGACTCTAAATTTTCTATATTAATCTCATTTTTAATTGTAGGTGAAATTTTTTGGTTTTGTTTAAGCAAATACTGTAACTTATTCAAATGCTTTCGTATATGTTCATCTGAAAAATCATCTAATTCGCGTTGATTATAAAGTCTGATAGTTTTATCTAAAGTTTGGACTACAATTGAAATTTCCTTCTCAAAGTCAATCCAATTGTCTTTTCCTTCCAACAATCTATGCATTTTTAAATCACAAAAGTAATAAAACCACAAATTATTATTCATTAGTTCATTTATTTCAAAGTATTCTTTTTGTTTTTCAATTTTTTTAAAGTCAACGAAGTATTGTTCTTGAGTTTCACCCATTTTTTTATAATTAAAATATCCTTCTATAAATTTTAAAAAATCCATATACCTTGTTGGCAACCCATGGACCAAGTCAAATCCATTACCAATCACTAATATATTCGTTGTATTCATTTGAATTCCTTTCACTCTTTTCATTAATTCTTAGTTACTATATTAAATTAAGTTATATCAATAATCTATTTTTAACAATCTCAATCAAAAGGTAATATTGTTTGAATTCTTTTTTTATCATTTATACGAATAACCACTCATTCTTCAAATCCTTTAATCGAATGATCTTATAGATGTTTTTCAATCTAAGTAAAACGTACTGTAGCTTTTCAATGTTATCCATTCCTTGAGTTTCTCTTTGCATGACAAGAAAGACATTTTATCAGTTTATATATTCGATGCTACTCCCTTATATTTTTGCAGCCTTTCTTCAATCAATTTGTGAAAAGCTATTCACTGTGTTTAAATGATTGAATTTAGCATAAGACTCATGACTGATTAACACTTTTTTATACATTTCTAATTTTCTAGAAGTTCGTTGTAACTATTGAATCCATCTAGCATTACAAAAACTTTTGATTCAAGACATTCACCAAATTTTAATAGATCTATTGATTCCATTTAGGTTGATCTTGGTGATAATAAAAAGGAAGCTAACCGCGGTCTATAACAAAACGTTTTTCGCATTCTTTTCAACAAAGCATCTGTTTACGAGAGTTAGCAAAACCACTCTTAACCAAATGAGGATGATAACATCCACATTTAGGACAGTATTCAAAATGATAAGTATCCATTTTACTGTTTGTATCTAGCTTTAAATATTTCGTTTACACCTATACAAGAAATCTAAAATAGACGCCTTTAATGTTGAATATATTAACAAATTACCATTGTATCTGATAAGCATGCTATTTATCTATTTCTTACTTTCCTTTATCTTCTAAATCAATATCAATTTGTATGCCTAGTAATTTACTAGTTGGATTGTCATCATTAAGTTCCATAATAATATTATCTTGTATAATTTTTTTGTATGTTTCTTCTTTCATCATTGATTTAAAAGATAAAAGTGCATCTTCATTAATTGAACAAATATACTGTAAATCTTCGTTTTTACACCCTTCGTAAACTATTTCAAACAATGCCTCTCTCTGCCTTGGATCCATATTAGCAAACAATCTGCTATCATGAGCTATAAATCTTATTTTACTTACCTGACAATTTAATAAAAGCCAATCGAAACAGAACATTCGCACTTCATTAACTCCATCCGAAGAATCATCTTCAATCCTTGCCTCAATACTGTAACGTAATTTATTTTCCCCCGTGTTATTTTTTATAACGAGGCCACTTTTCTTCTTAGGATAAAAACATTTTGCATATTCTTGAAACCTTTCTTTAAGATTATCTAAATATTTAATATTTTCTTCTAAATATAAATCTGCTTCTTTATCTTTGTCCATCATGGACAACTTTATGTCTAATTGACTATCATGATATGTCTTTAATATATGTTGATATTCATTAATTCTAGCTATTTCATTTTTTAAATCATTAAGTTCTTTCGTCAATGAAACATATTCTTCTAATGCACCATGCGAATTCAAATATTCTAAAAGCACATCCATTCGCTTACCTATAGTTATAATTTGATTATCTATTTCCTTTAACAGTTTATTTTGTCTAAATAATTCTTTTCTAAGTCTAACATTTCTTGAATTCAACAATTCCTTATGAAAATTTGTAACTTCAATCAAGCTTTTCTTAACCATTTCTGGAATTTCAATTTGAGCCGCTTGATATACTTTTATCACTTTTTCTAAGTTTATATCTTCTGTTTCTTTTTCAGAATTTTCTATATTTCTTATATAATTATTTATAAGTACGCGTTTATTCTCTAGTTCTCTTTTTTGATAACTTTTTTCATCAGCTTCAGTTTTAATTTCATGATAATTCTCTGATACTTTAAAGTCTGATATTTCCTTTTCTAATATTTTGATTCGATATTCTAAATCTGTTTTATCTAATTCTGCATCATTTTTTCCTAAATAATATTGTCTAAATAAAGGATCATCTTTAATAGCCTTTTCTGTAGTGCTTGCTTTTGCTTGCTGTTCTCGCAATTCATTCTTTTCTACAATTAATTGCGTACTTATGCCTAATAAATAACAATTATTTAAAATTTTATTATAATCAGTTTCTTTTGGAACATACGCATCAAACGTTATGTAACTAGAACGATATCTACGTAAAAACCTAGAAAATAATGTGTTCCACGTCATGTTCTTCGGTGTTTGTGTTAGCCCAAAACAGAGTTTCAATAATTGTTCTTGTAGTTTAACTGGTTTTAAGCATTCACCATTAAATTCTATTGTATTTTGTTTACTCGTAGATCTTTTACAATAATAATTTTTGTTATCTATGATAAAATTTAATGTGAATTCCCAATCAGAAATTTTCTCTTCAAATGAAGATATTTTTCTTGCTCCTAAACAAAAATGAATCAAGTGTAATATCAATGATTTTCCTACTCCATTATAAGTGTTACCATCATTTTTATTAGTTGGGGTAACTTGCTTACCAACAATTATATTAATTCCATCATGAAAATATATAGGATGAAATGTTTCTTTATTTGCTGTTAAACTAATCAATTTCATAAATCAATTTCCCTTTCTCATCCAATTTTACCGCTCCAATAATATACAAATAATCTAAAGTCATAATAAATTGGTCAAATGAAAATCTTACTGAGTAACCACTTTTTGAATAACATTCTTTATAATATTTCCATAAATCATCTACCGACATAGGCTTTTTCATTTGTCCCAACAAAAAAGCACCAAACCCCCAAAGTGATTCTTCTATTCCTAAATGTTTTTTCGGTAAAATCATATTCCTCTCCATTTTCCATGTCTAAAGTCATTCAAACACATATACTTTATTGACAATTTTTTCTAATTTTTAAATATTACAAAAAATAAGATGATATACGACAATATTAAGTGTGTAGTTAATTGTGATTCAACTCAGTAAGCATAACCTACATTTTATAAGTTGCTCTATTTATTTCAAACACTAATAAATATTTAAATAGTGCCAAACACTTGTATTTATTAATCAACTCATGTCTATTCGCTTTAGCAACCAACAAAACTAGTATTTTATTTGAAAAGCTTATATCAAAATTTTTTGTCAACTTCTATTGATGCACTTATACTTATTCTATTTTTCTATAGAACTATTACATCATCAGTAAATAATAAATACATTATATGGCCAACTATAACAAACTAATAAGAACTACTTAGATAAAAAAATCTAGATTCATTAAAGAGAAGCATGTAATACCTACTTAATAAAATTAAAGTTTGTATATTACTTAAATTCATTAATAATCACCGGCTTAAAATTATTTTAAGTAATTTTAACAATTTATTTCGTTAGCGATTTTATCTCAACTCTTACTGTCCTTATTGAATCTACTCTTTTTTTAAATTATTTATAATACTAATGTGGCTCTTCGAAAATATCACAGGTTGAAAAATAGTAGGCCATTAAAACTTCAATACAAGATTTTATTGAAATAGTTCGCTTGGGACAAGATTCATCAAGAATATAAAAAAACCGTAAATTCGATGCCTTTTCTTCACTGTCTGATATTTTTTCACAAGATTTTAAATATAATGCATTAAACTTTTCTTGCAGTACTTCTTTTAATCCTGGATTCTCATTAAAATATCTTTCCAATATGCCTTCTTGATAACTTCCCCTTTGTAGAATTATTTTAATATCTTCGCTTAATCCATTAAACATAATTTTTTCATCGAAATCAGGAACTACAAGTTTTTCATTTTTACTTTCAGGTAATTCTATTGTCGTTAAATAAGTTACAACATCACCAAGAGCTCCATATTCAATAGAAGGTAGAGAAACGCTTGGTATAAATCCAATAATCTCCATCACATCTACCTCATTTAACTTTTCAAATTCTCTCTGTAAATCTTTAGCTAAAAAAACATCTATATCTACATCATTAAATTCATTATTTAACTCAATTGCTTTTTGGGTTATAAGTGGATCAATTCCTTTATATTTATCATTGATAACAAAATAGTATTTTTTAATTGGACAACAATCATTCCAACTTTCATATAATCCTCTGAAATCATTATCTAATTTTGTAACTGCATCATTAATTGTACCTTTTTTAGTAATATCATCTGGAGAAAATACTTGATAGTATACTCCAGTTGTTTTGTCGAATCCATCATTTTTTTTGTCACCAATTCTTCCATATGCTCTAACTGGTTGAAAATTTTCATATACTTTTGTCATAATTAATACAAAAAAATCTTCAAATGCTTGTCCTTGACTCTCATAAACTTTATTTTTAAATTGTAATCTCGCATACATTTTATCTGCATTATTCAAGTAAAATTACTCCTTCCAAAAACTAACATGTATTAAATATATATCAGCTCAATAATCGAATTAATATTTTATTATCGAATTACACATCTGACATCCTCTAGGTATGTTCCTATTTTCTAGCTTTAACATATTATTCCATAGAATATATTAACCAATTAACAATTTAAATTGGACCTAATCTTGTATAAAAAGTATAAACAATGGTAAATTTTTACATATTTCTCAAAACATTCGTGTACTATTTTGTTTGAATTAGTTACCACTCGATGCATCTTTACAAAACACGGATACTGATTTTCTTGCTTATTACATGGCCTATTAAAAAGTCTGTTTATATGTACCAATCCGTTGCTTTCCGTTATGTGATGTAGTTCCTCTATAAGCAACATCTGTTTCATAAAAATTTGAATGCAACAATTTTTTAGATTTCGAATTATACATAACGATACTAGCTTTAGTCTGTAATATAAAACATGTTTTGTAATTGACCTTCAATTCCTTAGAAGGTTACATATTAGACATACCATTGTTTTCAGTTAACTTAACGATAGCAGTGCTTATTTTTTAGAAAATATCAATGGGTACATCCATATTTCTCGAAATATAATGTCAAAAAAATTTCGACAAGCATCAAAATATCTATAATATCAAATAATGTAATTAGAAGTAAACATATAGTATATATGATTATTAATAGACAAACGTTTACTGTTTCTTTTATAATACATAACAAGAACTAGCCTTTGTACAAGGATATACTACCCGACATATCGACAATAATGATGTCTATTTGATATATTAGATAATTAAATGAGTACTTATATTTTGTTTATGGCTACATGTAAAACTCACAATGCTATTTACCAAGTATTATTTTTATTTTAGTATTCGATAAAATGTGATTTAAAACAAATAATAAAAAAATGGTAATAACTAGTATACATATCTTTCTAATATATATATTGAAAACCGGTAAAATGATATTTAGAGTGCAAATAACAATTTGATTCAAGCATAAAAAAGTAATTGAGTCGCGCCCCATTATTTTAATAAAATAAATTAATTTCCCAAATCTTCCTTTTTTATTAAAAGTATAAACAAGAAATTTTGAAGTATTCCAAACAATTATTATAGACAATAATGCATTAATCCAAAATAATGAAATATTCGCATATTGTCCTGTACGCATGTTAATATAACCATTAATATAAATCAAATAACACGTTATTACAGTTAATATTAATAATTCAAAAAATCTTAATTTAAATATCCTATTAATAATTGTATTATTTTTTTTCTTATAAAAAATATTTCCTAAATGAATGAATCCAACTGCAACAAACGCGCTCTCTAATGACCATGGTAATCTAATCGATGATAATTGATAGGATAAATTCCCAAAAATAGCCAACATTACAACAATTAAATGAATCATTGATCTTGGCATAACTAGTTTGTTAATTATTAAATAAATTATAGACGCCCAAAAAAGCGATGTTAAAAACCATACCGCTCCTATATCCATTAAACCTTCTGTATTAATCCAAAACAGATGTTCGAATGCATTATAATAAAATTTTCCTTTCAATAACGAATAGATATAAATATTCAAACTACCAAAAATAATATACGGAATTATCAATGTTTTTATTTTTTTCTTCAAAAAATTTTTAGTATCTGAAAATCTAAAAAAGAACCCAGAAACAAAGAAAAACATAGGCATGTGAAATGCATGAACAAATTTATCAAAAGCATATCCAAAATAAACATGACAAGCTATCATAAGAAAAATTCCAATACCTCGATAAACATCAATAAACTCTGTCCGTACTTTCAATTTCTGCACCTTATTTCACTCCTTAATATTTTTAAAATCTTACTCTTAAAATTTTGGTTTTTTTAGATTTTTATATAAATACCACCCAGACAAAACTAAGTATAGAATCATACCTACAATTATTCGTAAAATAATTGTAAGAACATTAGAAACCATATTAATTCGTATAATAAATAGATACATAATAAAACCATTAATAAAAAAAGGTATACTATTTAAAATATAAGATTTAAAATCCATATCATTTTTTGTTTCAATACATTGAACAAAACATACACTTAATTCTGCTATAGTAGTACCAACAGCTGCTCCTACAGCACCATAAATAGGAATACATATAAAATTTACAATAAAATTAATCGCCGCACCTCCTAAGACTGAGATACAGTATTCTTTATCCCTCTTATTCGGTAATAAACACTGTGTTCTAACAACATTAGCCCAACAAACAAATATAACAGACGGTAAAAGTACAGTTAAAACATTTGAAGATTTTATAAAGTCTTCTCCATAAAACCAAGGCATTAATAGATTACTAATTCCTGCCAATCCAAATGTGATTCCAAAACCTATAAACATTATAATTATCATACTGATAGAATTGTATTTTTTCACTGATTTTTCATCTGATTTTTCTTTTAGATTCGAAACTCTAGGTAACATTACTGTACCAAACGCAGTAATTATACTTAACGGGAGATTAACAAATTTTTCAGCTGCTTCGTATATCCCAACTTCTGATGTACCAACCATAGTACCTAACATTATTTTATCCATATATTTATAAATACTTACTGCAATAACAGGAACAAACAATATTACAAGAGGTTTTAAATGTTTTTTACAAGCCGATATACTTGGGATTTCAAAAACTATGAATTTTCTTAATAAAATCCAATATAATAGATTATTTAAAAAAACATTTATTGCAATAATAATTGTATATATATATACATCTTCGCTAGATTTTACAAAAATAAATAAAAGTATAGTAGTTAATATTTTGTTAACAGCACTAATTTTTGTTGTTATCTTAAATTTCTCAATTCCAAAATAAAACCAACTTATATCTATTACACCAGATATAACATACAAACCTTGCGCACAAAATACAACTTTATAATTTTCACATAAAGTAACAATATATGTGAAATAAATAATTGTCACAAGTACACCAATATAAAACTGGACAGAATATATGTTCCAAAATGTTTTATTTAAAAGTTCTTGATTATCTTTAACTCGAGCTATTTCTCTATTTCCATAGTTTAATACCCCTAACATCATTACCAAAACAAAATAATGCGCAATAGAATATGTGTAACTATACTCTCCAAATCCAGATGCCCCCAATACTCTTGATATATAAGGAGCAGTTATCAGAGGAACAATCATGGATAATATTTGATAGCTAATATTATAAATTAAATTACCAGTTAACGATGTTTTTTCTTTAATCATTATATCCTTAATTTTCTCCAATAATTTTTTTTCTTCCAATTTTTATACAAATTTTATGACCTATTTTTTGATTTATATATAACACTAGAATAGCTGGTACATAATTTGCAAACAGTCTTCCTGAAATCATTTGTACATTTGAAAATGTACAAGAAGCAAAAATGAAAAATAAATATAACTTTAAATAATCATTTAAATAATTCTGTTCGACCATGCGATTTCTATTTTCAAATATCATTAAAATCAATACACATAAACAAACTAATATATAAGTTCCTAATGGAGTAAAATAAGCAATAGAAGAAATAGTCATTGGTATTAACTGAGTATTGTTTAGTCCTCCAAGTGCATACTTATTATATATTGTATAAATCATTTCATTCTCATTAAAAAAATGTGAAACAATAGGCATTGCCCCAAAAAAATCTTTAAATAACGTAAAAAAATCAATTTCTGATCCATAAACCTCTATAGCTTGAAGGCCCATTGCTGTCGGCATAACATTAGATGTATATTCTTGCAATCTTTTTGCAAAATCAGAAAAAAATGCTAAAAATGGAGAACCATTAACAAATATCCATGGCATTTTATACACCGATACAATACCTATAATTATTGCTAGAATTATAAAAATTCCTATATTTAAGTACATTGCAGTTTTATTAAATAAATTCGATGTAATCAAAGCAAAAAGAAAGAAAGGAATTATTATATTCATTCTACTAGTGCTGACATTTAAAACACAGTGAATTATAATTAAAATATAACATATTAAAATATACTTAATGGATTTTCTTTTTTCATACTTTACAATATTAGAATTGATTAATAAACCAATGATAATTATTCTGAATGCTCCAAATATTGCACTCAAAATATGACTGCTTTCTATTGTTTCTGTTAATTGATTTTCAGAACTAAATAAAATTGATATTGACCCAAAAAAATGTTTAGGATATATAAATATTAGGATTACAGATAAAAATATAAATGAAAATAGAACCGGTCCTATTTTAATCGGTTTATATTCTTTTTGACATTGTTTATTTTGATTGCAGGATGCTCCATAAATAGATGACGAAAATAATTCCACAATTAAAAACATCAAAACTTCTTCTCCAACCATAATCAATGTTGCCATATGATATGATGATATGGAAACACTCACGGCATAATAAGAAGGTAATGTGTAACTATTCGTAGCACAAATAGCTAAAATAGTTAAACAATACTTTAAGAACATTAAACCATTTAAGATTAGCAATCCATTAAACTGTTGTGAATATTTATGAAACCTCTTGCATATAATAAAAAAAAGTAAATAAACAAATGGTATAACTTCAATATATTCATAACCAGCTCCTTTTTCAGACACAGTAGAAATAATTATAGTTAATATCGACACTAATATTACAATTAATTTATATATTTTATATCCATTTTTCATCAAATACCAATCCTCTTTCTGTTTTTCAATATCGAAAGTTTCATATAAATACCATTGAAAATGATTGTTAATAATATTCTTGCATTATTTACTGAAAAAATTTTATATTTACACATTTCATTAAATTGCTTAAATGCCGGTTTTCTCATTCCTATTGCAACATATTCTCTTGCTATTCTATATGCAAACAAGTAATTTGCATAATTTATTTTTTCTAAATCAAGATTGTTTTCTAATGCAATTTTATTAAACATTTCTTTATACTGTATTTCAGCATTGACAGTTTTTACACTACGTTTAGAAATTCCATTTAATGAATTATGCCAGTAATATCTTAATAATATTTCAGGTGTACGATACACACTGTAATTATTTAAAATTAACTTTGTTATTAATGAAGCATCTTGTCGGCTCGAAATATTCTCAAATCCTCCAACTTCTATTAGCTTTTCTTTTTTGCATAACCAAAATGAAGTAGGAGCTAAACAATGTTTTATATTCTCTAATAATGGTTTATCTTCATAATCCATGTAATATGTATATGTACTTTTATCAACGTTTACCATTTCAGCATAACAATAGATTAAAGCTACATTTTCATCATTTATTGAAAGAAATCTATTAATTTGTTTTTCTATTTTTGTTGGCAAATATTCATCATCATCATCTAAAAAAGCAACATATTCACCTGTAGCAATTTTAATTCCTTCATTACGTGACATTCCTCCTCCTAAATTACGTTCATTACATACTAATTTAATTTCTGGATATGCATTCAATAATTTTAAATTTGAATTTCTTACTTCAGGAAAATCTGCATTGTCGTCAACAATAATCACTTCTATATTAGAATATGTTTGATTCAAAGCACTATTTATTGCTCGAATTAGTGTTTCACTACGTTTGTATGTAGGTATAATAATACTAACTAAAGGGATTGTTTCACTTTTCATTCACACTTATTCCTTTCAATATATTTAGTTTGTGGTCCGTTAATAATTCTATAAACATCTATATCTTTATTAAAATAAAATGTATCATTTTGTATCTGTCCATTTTCAATAGCATATGATGCTAAATAACAATCTTTATAATTTTCAAATGTTTTTGGAACTAACGCAAATTTTTTAATACCTTCAAGTTTTTCAAATGCACTGATATGTTCATCAGTGCATCCATTCATATATGAAAATTTAATAATTATATTATTCCAATTAATTCTCTTCTTTCTTCTTTCCCATTTGTCTTTTGCTATTTTTGGATCGTGATAATGAAGAAACACAATTTCAATATCATCCAATTTACCAATGGGAACACCTTCTTCGCCCTTACGCTTGATTTCAGAAGCATATTTAGATTGTTGCCATGCAATCATTTTTATCTCAATGCTAGTGTAATATTTTAAATTTAATATAAATTTAATATAATCGTCTGGATAGAAATACAATCCAACAGTCGGACTATTTTTAGGCATATTAAAATATTCATAACAAATTCCACCCCAACAGTTATTAGAAATTATGGTAAAATCTACATTGTTTAAATTACGTCTTCTAATAGGTCCTAATATTGGATTTAGTTTTATTCCAATATTACTTTTAACTCTTTCAAATAGTGAAAATTGATTCATATTTTTACATCTCCTAACTTTATTTAAAGATAAAACGTTACTGTTAATAATTAATTTTTTACAATTTATTTCATGAGTTCCTACACGACAACCACAATAACCATTTTACTTTAAGAATGTTGATAAATATATTATACATTAAGCAAGCATGTTATTGTTAGATATCAAGCAAATACCTAGCGGTTATCAGATAGATACGCACAATTTATTTGTCATGTTTACAATCATCTAAAGCATTTATAATATTTTGATAATACATATTTCTTTCATTTGAAAGAATTGATTCTAGATATTCCTTCGATTTTTCAAAATTTATATATGCAATATCCTTCAATTTTTCACGTTCCAAAATTTGGATTATTGTATTTGCTAATGAAACACTTGATTTTCTAGGTACTATACATTCATTTTGGATTAGTTCTGGAATTCCTCCTGTTTTGGCGCCTATTACAGGGCATCCTCTACTCATAGCTTCTACGACAGCTCTAGGCAGGCCTTCTTGTAAACTAGGTTGAATATAAATATCTGTTTTATCTAGCAACTCATATATTTGAGACATAGATAACAAGCCCATAAAAGTAACCTGCTCTTCCACATTATATTTTCTTGCAATAGATTTAAGGTAAGTTGGATTATCTCCACCAGCTAAAATATAATTAACTTTTATACCTCTACTGTTTAAAATCGGTATCGCTTTAATCATATATTCTTGTCCCTTAGCTTTATTACCTACAGAGCCAGATGTCATCAAAGTAATTCTTTGATACGACATATTATCAATTGTAGAAATTCTTTCTTTTATTATGTTATCGTTTGTATCTTGTATCATCACATCAGAGACACCTATACTTTTACAAGTTGATGGATATCTTTCTTGCAAAAAACTATTAGTTACATATAAGGCAAAATCTGATTTTTTCATACACCAACGCATTTGAAAATACATATAAGGTGCAATTAATTTTCCAGGAAATTTATGATTCCAATATGCATCCCATGCACAACCAATTGCTACTGAAAAGAGTGGTTTATTTTCTTTATAAGATACTCTGGCACCTCGATAGGCTACAATTGAAGGTACTCTCGCAATAACAAGATCCGATTTTTTTACCGCTTCTTTAATCGCACTATCATGTTTTCCTAATAACGTATTAAATAAACTTGATATACAAACAACGTCATCAACAACATCATTTGCTAATACAAAATCATCAATTGGATCGTTTGAATAATTTCTTGTACATAATATAGTATTACCAAAAATTTTCTTATATCTCGACATTGTATTATATGTTGTATCCTTTAAATATATATTAGATCCCTTACATATCATTTTAAAATCAGTTACTATAAGTACCGTTAATTCTTTTTTATTTAATTGCATTTATTATACTCTCCCTTTTTTGCACGCAAATCATACCACTCGGAATCTTACCCTTTATGACACTACCTGCTCCAATCACACAGTTATTTCCAATAATAGTATCTTTTAATATTATAGTCCCTGCTCCAATCCAACAATTATCACCTATTATTATCTTCCCTTTTGAAAAGTCATTTCGCTTGACTCCATTTGAGTTAAAAATATGATCATGATCATATAGTAAAACATTCGGTCCAAAAATCGTATTATTTCCAATCGAAATATAGTTTTGACAAACAATTTTACAATCAGCATTTATAGAGGACATTTCACCCATAGATAAAAATGCATTCTTACGAACAATGATAGATGAATTTCTGCCAATCATGACACCACGTTTCATTTCAACACTTGCCGATTTTTCGATTGTTAATATTACACCAGAAAAAAAACGTATTAAATATGTATGTTTTATCTTCCACAAAGTACATTTAATATTTCCACGTATAACTGCGACTATGTTTCTTAAATATGCCATTTTTTTCTACCTCAATATTTTATTTAATTCCTCAATATAAATATCCGTAACAATATTTCTATCAAACTCATTTTCCATTTTAATACGTGCTTTTTTACCCATATTTTCTTTTTTTTCGTATGATAAATTAATAAATTTTTCTACACAATCTATCATCGAATTAACGTCTTTAGGCTCAAATAAATATCCTGTTATACCATCCTCAATACCTTCTCTAACACCTGGTATATTAGATCCTAAACAAGGTCTTCCCATTGCACTATGTTCCAAAACAACATTTGTCATCCCTTCATAATAACTAGGATGGATTACAGCATGACATTGTTCTATATAAGGTTTCATGTCCATTTGAACACCACAATATTCAACAACATTTTCCTTTTCTAAATTCTTTAAAATTTCTCTGTAATAGTCATCATCGAAATCACCAAAAATTCTGAAAACAACATTATTATGCTTCTTCTTTATTTGTTTTGCGCATTCAAGAAATTCATCAATCCCTTTTATCTTAACAATGCGAGCAACATAATTAAAAATAATAACATCATTTTTTTCTGGATATTTTGTATATTTAAATTGATTAATATTAACACCAGATCCAGGTATATCCTTATAATGTACTTTATTTTTTAGCAATTTGTTAACAACATCACGTTCATATGTATTCTGATACATCATACAAGAAGCATGTGACCACCCAATCTTATATAAAAGCTTCATGAAAACATCAAAAATACCTTTTGTTTCAATTAATCCTGCATTATTTACAATATATGGAACTTTTAACCTACCACAAACATATCCAGCATAAATTGATGGCTTAGCTGTATATGTCAAGACAATATCTGGTTGTTCTTCTTTTATTAATTTTTTATATTCATTGATCAAAATTAAATCATTAAATATATTTTTACCTCTTCTATCAATAGAAAGATCGATAAAACGACAACCCCTATCAGTGAAATAATCAATTTTTTTTCCATAAGGACATACTAATACAACTTCATAATCTTCATTTAATTTAAGAATTAATTCACTTCGAAAATTATAAAAATTATTATCCTTTGGAGATATTAGCATAATTTTTTTCATTAACTTAAATCTTCCCAATTCTTTACCATTTCATAAAATGGTTCTAAATCATTTTCGTTATAATAAAAACAACAATTAGCATTTTTAAAATCGGCAAGCCATTCACCAGGTGTAGATAATCCTAATTCCATTCTTTTACCATAATCTATTGGTTCAACCATAGCTGTAAATCCTTCAGGAACTTCTTTATAGTCATCAGCACTTATGTTATTTTCTAACATACTTTTTACCCAAATGTATGGTAAAGGCATACCTGCTGCAGTTGCTGCATAGCTCCATGTAGAATTTCTAAAATTGATTTCCAAAAAATATGGAACATCATTTTTATCTACTAAAAATTCAACCTCAAAAATACCTTCAAAACCAATTTCTGCAAACATTCCTTCAATAGATTTTTTCATTGACGCATCATGTAAAGACTCACATCGCATATATGGACTGTAATAACCTTTAATTGGATACACATATGTTGATTTAATTGCTAATAATGTACTAGTTCCCTTATTAACAGTACATCCTTCAAATGCTATTTCAGTTTTCTTTTCTACATATTCTTGAATTAAAATGACATTACTAGTTATATGTTTATAGGCTTCAACTAACTCAGCTTCATTATTACAAATAAACACATCTGATTTCCATCCACCAGCATTTGGATTAATATCTTTAGTAATAACAGGATATTTCAATCCTTCTGGTACCTCACCTACATTAACAACAACAGATTTAAGAACATTTAAACCATGTTTTTCAGCAAGGTCTAATATATTCTTTTTATCCATATATTCCATGATTCTTCCCTGTGTATTGTTTGCATTATATGTAATAAATTTATCTTTTACTTCATCTAAATGTAAATCAAAATATCCAGTTGTTTTATCATCTGAAAACAATACAAATGGCTTTTTACCATTTTTATATATTTCGCCATAGTTATCCATTAATACTTTATACCCTTCTTCAATAGTATCAACAGCATGAACTTTTTCAACATACTTGCTCTTTGTTCCAAGTTCAACTCTATGCTTTACTGCAATATAAATAGGATTAATGCCATTTTCTCCCAAACTTCTAATTACACCTAAAGGATTATAATGATCAATCGCAAATACTATAACTAAATGTCCATTATACATAAAATACCTCTTCCTCTTTATTTTTTATTTCCTACTTCTTCATGATATACATTTTTACCACTTAAAACAGGAGCAATAATACTAAAGAATGTTTTTATATCTAAAAACAAACTCATATTATTAACGTAATCTGCATCCATAGTAAATTGTAAATCTCGATCTGATGAAGATCGATAGTCTATATCCACTGTACAAAACATGCCCGGCAATGCATCATATCTACGAGCATACTTTTCATTTGATTTATATTCTTCAAACTCAATAGGTAATATTGGTCTAGGTCCAATAATTGCCATTTCACCTTTAATGATATTAAACATTTGAGGCAATTCATCTAGACTTGTTCTTCTTAATATATTTCCTACTTTAGTTATTCTTGCATCATCTGAACGAGTAGCAACACCACCAATTTCATAAGCATGATTGCACATTGTTCTAAATTTATATACTGTAAACATTTTTTGATTTTTACCTAAACGCTCTTGCTTAAATAAAACAGGTCCTTCACTATCAAAATGTATTAATAATGCAATTATTGCCATTGGAATGCAACAAATGATCAATCCAATAATTGACAAAACAGTATCTATAATTCTTTTACCAACCAATCTATACATTAATCAAACCCCTACTTTGAACTCATCTTTGTCTTAATATCATAAATGATCATAAAGAAAATTAGAATAAACCCTAGATAACCATTAAGTCCATATAATACATTTACTAAACCTTTATACGGAATAAAGCATGCAATAATACAACCTAAAATACCAGCAACAACAGTTATAAGTTTATATTCTTTTGTTCCTTCATGACTAATTTTTCTAACTCCAGTCCATAATAATGGTACAGCAGACGTATAGATTCCAGCACAAATAACAATAGCAAAAATCTGTGCCACAATTGGAGAAATCTGTTTTGCAAGTTCTAAAGCTGGAATGTCAGAAGCTGCAGTAACATCAATATGACCAATTAAAGCAATACAGCATACACTTGCTGCTCCAAAAATAAAAAATGTGGATAGAAGCATTCCGATATTTACATCTTTTAATTTGTTTTTAGCCCCAATTTCAGCTAAAAAAGCTGCAAACCATAAGATTACAAATCCACCATATGAAGCACCTGATGCGATAGGGTTTCCATTTCCCACCTGTTTCATTACATTCGTATAATTTCCTGCATCAACACTAGCCATGTTAGATGATAAATTCGGCAACCCTGTAATTGCTGTTATGATTGAAACAAATAAAATCATAATGATAATAATAGGACCGATTTTACTTAAAGAATTCAATATCCCATCTAATCCAAAAACAACAGTAGAAATTACTAGAATAGTTAATAAAATAGCACCAACTCCAATTGGTAAACCCCATTGTTGAGAAACAGTTGAATTAGCTCCTCCACACATAACAACAAAACTCATATAACAAAATAATGCAGAGAAATAATCAAAGAACTTTGCAGCTATATTACCAAACTTTTCTCCAAACACACTGCAATAAATCCCATAAATATCTCCACCACGTTTTAAATTTAATCTATTTCCATTTGTCGCAAAAGATAAATTTGTATATACATAAATTAAGGCAGCAACAATTATTGCTACAATAAATAAAGAGCCATATGATGCTTCATATTGAACGACTTCTTGCATAGTCGCAAACCCAGCACCTATATAAAAAGAAATACATGCTCCACAAAATCCAACAATTGCTAATATATTAATACTTTTTTTCATTAAATCAACCACCTGTTAAAATACTTGAAAAACACATTCAAAAGCTTCTGCATAATTACAGCCAGATTGAGCACCTCTATATGCTGCTAAACCTTGCAGTGCTTCATTTGAACGTGGATGTGGATAAGGGCGCATTACTCCCTTATACATTGATAATGCTTTGATTTTTAAATCAATTCCCTCTTTACCTACTTCTACAAAGTAATTTGGCATAAAACGATTTGCCGAAGAGTCAAATGACCATTCTGTACTAGACAGTACTTCCATATAAAGAAGTTGTTTTAATTGAGGAAGATGTTCTCTTCTTTGAAACAATCGACTTGCTGCTTGTACGGCATAAGAAGTTTGAACATGATCATTATTTGTATCTGAAGGATGATGTGTAATAATCGCATCAGCCGAAAAATCTTCAATACATTTCTCTACAAATTGCACTAAATCCAAATGTGCAACTGTATTCATCTTAATGTTCGGAAAGTTTGCATGATAAACTTTATTAACACCCAATAAATTCAATGCCTCTTCTTCATCAGAAGTCAATGTGGAAGATAAGTCTTTTCTAGCTGCAGCCTGCGATACCATAATCGCTACTGCAACATTGTGACCTTCTTTAATTAATTTATGAATTGTAGCCCCCGCTCCTAGTACTTCATCATCAGGATGTGCTACTACTATCAAATAATTCATGTTCTTTACTTCCCTTCTATGCTACTTGCTTATTTATTTCTTCTGGTCTTCTAAATGTTGGTACAACACTTCTTAATGCTTCTCTAGCATCATTATCATCCTCAGATTCAATTGCGTTTCTTAATACTTCAAGTTTTTCGTCAATTTCTTCTTTAGATAGTGGTGTATCCTTTTCAATGAAGATCAAGTCGTTATCTGTTTTTGTTAATGTTTGACTATTAATTAATAGTTCTTCATATAATTTTTCTCCAGGACGCAATCCTGTTTCGACAATTTCAATATCATGTGCTCCAGAAAGCTTGATCATGTTTTGTGCTAAATCTAAAATCTTTACTGGTTGACCCATGTCTAGCACAAATAATTCTCCATTTTTTGCCATAGACCCTGATTGTAATACCAATTGACTTGCTTCTGGAATAGTCATAAAGTAACGAATAATTCGTTTATCTGTTAGTGTTACAGGACCACCTTTGGCAATTTGTCTTTTAAATAATGGAATAACACTTCCAGCACTTCCTAAAACATTTCCAAAACGAGTTGCACTATATTTTACTTTTCCATAAGTACTAGCCGATTGAACCATCATTTCACACATACGCTTAGTGGCTCCCATGACGTTGGTAGGGTTTACTGCTTTATCAGTAGATACCATCATAAAACGTTGTGCCTCATATTTTTCACAAAGTTCAATTAAGTTTTTTGTTCCAAATACATTGTTATAAATAGCCTCCACACAATTGTGTTCCATTAAAGGAACGTGTTTATGTGCGGCTGCATTAATCACAATTTGAGGATGATATTTCTTAAATACTTTTTCCAATGCTTTCTTATGTGTTATTGAACAAATTTCAATCTGTAGATTTAAATCATTGCCATAGGCAATCTTTAATTCTTGTTGTACATCATAAGCACCATTTTCATAAATATCTAAGATAACAATCAATCGTGGTTCCATCTTCGCTAGTTGTCTACAAAGTTCAGATCCAATGGATCCTCCACCACCAGTAATTAAAATTACCTTATCTTTATAATAAGCATTGGTAGCTTCATTTGTGACAGCTAATGGTTTTCTAAATAACAATTCTTCAATATCAAATTCTCTTAAGTTACGCTTACTTCCTGCAGTATATAGTGTTGGATAGTCATATACCTTTACTTTATATCCAGCATTCTTATAATGTTCATATAAACATTTCTTTTTAGTTACATCCATCGTTGGAATCGCAAATACAATTTCTTGTACTTCATACGCCTTTAATTTATCTAAAGTCGTTTCATCCGCATACCATACTGGAATGCCATGCACTTCTCTACCCGCTTTTTCTTTATTCGTATCAATAAAACAACGTGGTGTATAAACTGCATTTTCATCATTCAATAAATCTTCTGCAAAACTAGCACCAACACGGCCTGCACCAATAATCGCAATCTTGATCTTTTGAACTTCTTTATTCGTATCCGTTTCAATACTTGAAAATCTATATAGTAACTTAGCTAGAAACTTACCCTTTTTCGTTACATTATCACTATATAAATAACAATATCTATAAATCATACGAATGGTAATTGAACCCAACAAGTTTACACACACTAAACTTAGAGTTCTTGCAAAACTCATTCGTTGAATTGGCAAACCCATTTGAACTACATATAGAAGTATAAATGCTACACCATCTGAAACAATCATACGAATATAGCCTTGAATACCGCCATAACGCCAAATCTGACCATAAATATGACCAATTAAACGACATACAAAGATAATCGCAAATGCCAGTACTGTAAGTTTTAAAGATTCTGTGTTTGTTAATGATTCGTTTCCACCATACAACCATATTAATAATAAGGAAGATATCGCATAAACAATCACATCATACACAACCAAAGACCAACGCGTATTATTTTCTTTTCTATTTTTACTCATCCAAATCTCCCATCCCATAAAAAAGACTCGTTAAAAAAACGAGTCAATACATAATCGTTCTATAAATAGATACACTTCTCCCTACCTAAAGCAAATAAAAAGATGAACAATTCAATTAAAAATGCGGAAAACCAGCTATTTTTAATATCCTATACATGTACCCTATAAATACTGATTCTAAAAATAAACCGTACCCTTCCCAAGAATAACAGTTGCTTATATATTATAGCCTAATACCCCCCCCCCGTCAACGAACATTTGTTACTTAAGCTTAGGTGAAAACATTAAATATATTTAATATTACCCTTATTTAAAACGCATAAGCATCATATAACAAATTAAAAATATTTTTTAATAAATTTCCTTTAAATAAAGATATTTTCATATTAAGTTAACAACTGATTTATAACCAAATAAATGAAATCGGTTACACAGAATGTTATGAAAATCTACTCCCTACTGTAAGCGTGTAATAGAAGACATATTAAATTGTAGCCCTTCTTGTGTGATAATAGGAACACAAGTAGGGTTATTTCTTTATGGCGTGTATTCCAAAAGAAGAATGGATGCGAATAATTAATAAACAGGAATCCAATGAATTGAGTAGAACTCAATACTGTAGTCTTCATGACTTGTCCGATAAAACTTTCTATAATGCTAAAGCATGATATAAGAAAGAAATGGAAAATACAACGTTAGTACATGTAGATGATATCATTCAGCCGGATTCCAAAAATATTTGGTTCAAACTCAATGGTATAACTTTCGAATTTGATTCATCCACTGTGGACAAAGATAACCGTCGAATCATAAAGGGCAGTTTAACTCTATGATTCGGTTTGATGATATTCCAAAGGTGTATATCGTAAAAGGAGTTACGGATCTACGTAAAGGAATTGATAGGTATACATCGATTATTCAAGAACTTTATCAAACAAGTCCTTTCCAGGATGCTTTGTTTATTTTTTGTAACAGACATAGAAATAAGATCAAATGTCTTTACTGGGATGGAAATGGTTTTTGGCTGTTGTATAAAAGACTTGAAAAAGGTTATTTTCAATTTCCTGTGCGAGAGGACGGAATGACTACAATCACGAAGCAGCAGTTACGATGGCTTTTGGAAGGTTTAAAAATAGAACAGAAAAAGGCTTTTGAAACAAAGATATATAAATACGCATAAATGCTTTATATATAGCTTTTTATGCGTGTTTATGATATTAAGTTGAAGAAACATAAATAAAAAAACAAGAAGTTAAAGAATGGGTGACTTAAAAAGAACTTTTTTAAAATCCAATTTTTTTAACTTAGAATTTCTCTGTTTGTGTAAAGTAATAAATTTGAAATGATTCTTCTTCCTTTTACAGTTAACATATATCTGTTTTTATGATTTATTTTTTTGATTAAATTATGCTGTCTTAGCTTGGACAATAGTCGGGTTACTTTATTTATAATCTTTGGATTATCACTGTCTTCATGTACTTCTTTTCGAACGTGTGCATTATTAAAGCCTTTTATTAAAAATTTCCCTTGTGAAATGATTTCGAATAATCGAAGGGTCTACGAATTTAAAAGATTGAAGCCGGAATATATTCGACCTTCAACTGTTATAGGTTTCGAAATATTTTCGAGTTCAGTTAGTCGAATGTTTTCTAAATTGATTTCTGGCAAAGCTTCAATATATCGATTGATTATGTTTTTGCTGATTTCTGCATATCGGTAAAGATTGGCAATACTCTTTCCCATTGGAACCCATTTTTTTGTAGTAGTACCATCTTTTGATTCTACTTCTTTATAAATCTTAAAATCTTTAGGATCATTAATTGTAACTTCGATTCGCAGACTATTGGATTTATCATACATTTTGACTTGATTTTTACCAAGTTTGAATTTTATTCGATACCCCAGGTACCTGTTTCTTAAGTCTGCAGAAATTTCTCCTTTAAATTGATGGATATACTTGATGTTCCTTCCAAAAAAAGAGTAGATATCATTACATGAAAATGTAAAGTAAGAAGTTTCAACCAGTTTTTTATAAAATGTTTCTAAATCGCTTCTTTCTTTAAAAGTTATGTCGGTCGCAAACTCACATGCTTCTACACACCAGTAATAGGGGTGTCCCATGATACGTTAAATATCATTAATATGAATATTAATTTCGGAAGCTAATCCATCAAAAAAATCTGAAAGATGTTTGTTAAGAATGGAATCTGCAATATTTTGAGCTTTGTCAAAATCAGAAACTGAAGAAAAAGAATTGTTGTACATTGTATATTGAATATTTTCTTTGTCAAAAAGCTAAGAAAGATATTTTCTTCCATTGATATAGATTGTTACATTGAAAGAAAATCAGGTTTGAATTTTAAAGAACATCCAGCCAAATTCAGAATCATTAAAATAAAAATAATACCATTTATATTTGGTATATTGAGATTGGCAGGAAAGCTTATTTGTCGATTTATCATAAAGAACGGTCATTTTACGACAAGGTTCAACGATAGAATCAGCAAAAATGTATAAACTAAATCCCGAAAAGTATTTAGAATATGTACTAGATACATTAAGTGCCAAAGGATTAACAGATCAAAATATAGAAAGTGTACTGCCATATTCAAATAAGCTGCCAAAGAATCTATATGTAAAATGAAACAGATCCGATTGACAATGAGACTGTATCATTACAAATCGGATCTTTTAATATGTGTTCTATTATACGCTTACAAATGAAAACCTTTCGGCTATGTAAATTACCATTATTATTGAGGACTTAATTTATATATAAGTTTATTTCTTATATACATTATTTCGACTCCATTATCAGCTAAATATTGCATCATTCCTCTGACATGTCCCAATTGAAAATGCATTTTTAAAAGATTGGCATCTGCTTTTGCATTTTCAATATATGTATGAGCGGTATATTTTTCTTCGCCATCATATGCGGTATGTTCAATTGGTGCTAACAAAAACTTGTATTCTGATATAGCATTAAAATCATTTGAAAACGATTCATTGATAACGGTATAATTATCCGACTGTTCTATAATTTGTGTATCCATTGACAAGTCTTTTTTAGCAATTATTTGTAATATAACTATTTATTAGTATATTTTGATTTATCATCCACTTTAATAGCTTCACCCAATTGAATTTCAATAATTTCCATTTTTTCGTACGCCTTAATACTATGTCTAGTATTTACTGGAATTTGGATAACATCTCCCGCTTTAACAACCTTGTACTCCCCATTAATACAAACTTTGCCAGTACCAGAAATAATATTCCATATTTCAGATCTAACAGAGTGAGAATGATAACTCATTTCTGTGTTTGGCTTCATTTCAATCTTGATTGTTTTTGAATTCTTTTCATTATCAATCACAGTAAATGTTCCCCATGATTTTTCTGCATACATACTAGGATTATCAATTTTTTCTACATATGGCTTCATGTAGCCACTTCTTTCTTTGGTTGAAACTAAAATACCATCTTCACTAGCAGCTACAACCATATCTTCACAACCCATACATAGAATCGGAATATTCAATTCATTTACAACATTTGTATCTATACAAGTATCATCTAAGATTACATCGCCCTTTGTTTTATCAGCCATAACCTCAGACATCATATTCCAAGTACCAACATCCTTCCATTCCCCAGCATATCTAAGTACTTGAATGTTTTGCTCTTTTTCTACAACCGCATAATCAAAACTAATTTTTGTTAATGTATCATACTTTTTAAATAAATCTGGATAATCTACAAAATCAATTAGTTCATGAGCCTTATTTAATAAATATCCTAATTTAAATGCAAAGACACCAGCATTCCACAATGCACCTTGCTCAATATATTTTTTTGCCGTCTCTGTATCTGGTTTTTCAGTAAATTTAGATACACTACTAATCTCACTTTTATTTGTAGGAATAATATATCCATATTTTTCACTAGGAACAGTTGGCTCTATTCCCATCAAAACTAAATTAGATTGTCCTTCATTTACAATTTTCTCTAATTTCTGTACAGTCTCATAATATGTATTATCCACATAAGGATCCACCGGACAAACCGCAACACAATCCTCGTCATGTAGCCCTTGTACATCTTTTAAATAAGCAGCTGCCAAAGTAATTGCAGGGAAAGTATCTCTGCGACATGGTTCTAAACAAATAGATACCTTGTTCCCCAATTGATTACGAATTGCACTCACTTGTGTTTTACTAGTCGCAATCGTTACATCCATTTCTGAATTCACATCATGAATCTGACGATACACTCTTTGTACCATAGATTCATATTTGCCATTTTCATCCTTAAATAATTTAATAAACTGTTTACTACGAACATCATTAGAAAGTGGCCATAAACGTTTTCCACTACCACCTGAAAGTAAAATAATATGCATATTTTTGTCCTTTCTATAGACCCATGTGTGTCTTAATTGTACTTTGAATCACTTCAAGACGAATATTCGCCTCGTTTTTATTATTCCCACGAATACTATAATAAATCTTGATCTTAGGCTCTGTTCCCGAAGGCCTTACAGCAACCCATGATCCATCTTTTAACTCGTATTTTAAAACGTTCGAAATTGGATACGTTCCAAAACCATGTTCTTCAAACGTTACTTTTGAAAAATCTAAAATTCTCTCAATATCACTAAATGGACATTGCTCTCTCAATTTTGTCATCATACCATTTATTTTTTCAACACCATCTTTACCTTTTAAAGTAAAACTTTCTAATAAATCTTTATAATATCCATATTCTTCGTAAATATCATTCAACTTATCAATCAATGTCTTATTTTGACTTTTAGTCTCTGCAGCCATTTCACAAATTAACATACTAGAAACAACCGCATCTTTGTCCCTTGCATGCGTTCCACAAAGATATCCATATGATTCTTCATATCCAAATAGATAGTCATAATTACGTGTTAAATCATCATTATCCTTTGCTCTTTCAAACTGCGTTATTTTTTCACCTATATATTTAAAACCAGTTAATGTTGAGAACACTTCAACATCATTCTTTTCTGCAATTTTCGCTCCCAATTCTGAAGTCACTATTGTTTTAATAATCGCAGGTTTTTCAAGCTCATCTAAATCTGTATGTTGAATAATAAAATCCATTAATAAAGCGCCTATTTGATTACCAGTTAACAATTGATATTCATCACTTGAATTCTTAACCGCAACACCAACACGATCACAATCTGGATCCGTCCCTAATACAATATCTGCATTTAATTCCTTAGCTAATTCTATGCCTAGAATTAAAGCATCCTTATCTTCAGGATTTGGTGATTTTACGGTTGAAAAATTTCCATCATCATTTGCCTGTTCATCCACCAATGAAACACAAGTAAAACCATCCATTTCTAATATTTTTGAAACAGGAACTCTTCCAGATCCATGCAATGGTGTATAAACTATATTTAAATTCAATTTAGCTTTTCTATCTTCAATACGTTGCTGTTTAAAGACTTTATCAACAAAAGCATCTGTATTATCAATTATAGAAATCAAAGAATCGTTTCCTGCAAAATTAATCAAACGATAATCCTTAACGTTATTCACAAAACGTATTACCTGATCTGCTTGGCTAGGAACTAACTGACCTCCATATTCATCATACACCTTATATCCATTATACTCCTTTGGATTATGACTTGCAGTAATCACAACACCAGCCAACGCATTATAATAAGGTACAGAAAAACTTAACTGAGGCGTAGGTCTAGCATTCTTCATCAGGTATACCCGAATACCTAAACCAGACAAAACATCAGCCGTAACCTGAGCATATGATTTACTATTATTTCTTGTATCAAAGCCAATCACAACACCACGAGATTCACAGACATTCATACCATATGAATCTATTAAGTAATTCCCTAATCCTAGTGTCACCTTGCCAATTGTATATTTATTTAAACGATTTGTACCAGCACCCATAATACCACGTAAACCACCAGTACCAAATTCTAATTCTTTATAAAAACGATCCTCTATTTCCTTTTCAGAAGCAATGTGTTTTAATTCATCTCGAATCGATTTATCAAAGCAATCATTTTCTATCCAATCCTTATATATATCTAAATATCCCATAGACTACCTCATTTATTTAATATATCTATATTAAGCTATCAATTATATGAATCTACTTTTATATGAATCTACTTTATTCATAATCATGCCATTTAATTTAAACTAAAATTTACGTTAAGTATAATAACATAGAATAAAAAATAAGGCAAAATCACTTGGATTTGCCTTACTTTCATAATCATATTACTTTTTATAGAAAGTATTATTTGTATTTCCAGGAGCCTTTTGTCCTTTTGGAACTAAACAAATCTGAATTGCCTCTAAACGTCTACTATAACCTTCACTTCCAGAACTTTCTCCATTTTTGGCCCAACCTAGCCAACCAAAATTCTGACAATGCACTCTATAATAAACATCATATTCATTGGTAACCTATCCAGTTAACTTGATCTGTATTGCTTCTAATCGTTTTGATTGTCCTGAAGTTCCAGACATCGCATCATTTGATTTCCAATCTTGCTAGCCATAATCTTGTACATGCGTTCTATAAACAACATTTCCATCCAATGAAGGAGATAGTTTAATATTAATACCTTCCAAACGCTTAGACTGTCCTGACGTACCACTCTGTTGACCATCATATACATATCCTTGCCAACCATAATCCTGAACATGTGTTCTATAAGAAATACCCTTACGAATAAATGCATTATTTGTAGTACCAGGTGCTTTATCACCTTTTTTTTACCAACCGAATCTCGATACCCTCTAAACGCTTAGAAAAATCTTCGCTACCAGAAGCCTCTCCATTCTTGGCCCAGCCAAGCCAACCAAAATCTTGACAATGTACACGATAATAAACATCATACTTGTTAGCAATTTCACCACTTAATTTAATACGAATAGCCTCTAATCTTTTTGATTGTCCTGAAGTACCGGACATGGTACCATTGGATTTCCAACCTTGCCATCCAATATCCTGCACATGAGTCTTATATAAGATAGAAGCCCTATCATCTACAAGTTTGGCAATACTTTCATCCTTTGTAGTTCCACATTTAGTACAAATATAACGCTTAACACCTGTTTCACTATATGTAGGATTCTTTACAATAGTACCTTTATCCCAACTATGACTAATCTTCGGAATAACTGTTACATCCTTCTTAGAATCACAACGAGTACAATGATGTGATTTACTTCCTTCATTCGTACAAGTAGCTGCTTTATCAACAGTCCAACTAGAAGAATAATCATGACCTAAAGTTTTGACTACTTCTGTCTTAGTTGTTTTGCAGTCCCTACAAATGTAAGTCTTCACTCCATCCTTAGTACAAGTTACCTTTGTAGTAATTACACCTGCATCCCATTTATCTTCAGTGCAAGGAACTGTAAAATCAAATTGTGCACCATTTGTTTGTGCAACTAGATCAACCTTTTTACCATTCACATACCAATCTGTTGTATTCATAACATAGGCAATAATGCCGTTTTGAATACCATAAATACTAACTGGATATGTTGCATTATCTGCAGTAATAGAAAACTGTGTCTTTCCTGCATTTAAGTTTTCTTGAATTCTATCCTTATATGCAGCCATCCATTTTGCAGCTTCTCCACTTTTTACAAAGTAGTTATTTACTAAGCTTGTAGAACGAGTAGCATATCCTGCTTCCGTATAAATCTTTGCATGTCCTGGATGAGCTATTGACATCAACTCATCAGTTAATCCAAAATACAATCTTCTTTCATCAAAATTATACCAATCAACATTCGAATCATCCCACGTACAATCGACTTGATACCATTCTCCATCAAAATTAAATGCATTCCAAGTATGTCCATCATACGTATCTCGTGTTTCTGCATTCTCAATTCCAGCAGCCGTTAATAATTTAGAATACGCACTCTCATAAGACTTACAAGTACCTAACCCTCTTGTTAATGCACTTTCTGCACTAGACCATTTTAATGATTTATCATAATCCAATTGATTTAATAACCAATCGTGTAACCACAATGCCTTCGCATAATCAGAGCCATCTGTTTCAGCATTACATTGTGCTACGGAAGATTGAACAATTGAATTTACACTTGGATAATTTGGACTTGATACTTGAATAAAAGTATTTGTACGCAAATAATTCATATTCGCTGTTTTGTCCATTACAAAAAAACGGAAATTATATGTTCCAGTTGCCATCATAGTAAATGTATAATCATGAGAACTACATGCTTCTGTATAGTTCAACCATTCCCCGCTACTAGGATCGGTGACACTTTCGTACGATAATACATCAGGATCTGTATAGCTTGGTGCCTCCATTCTAAATTTGTAATTTCCACTTTCACCCGATGCAGACACATGGAACGTAGTTTCTTGTCCTAATTCCGGATCATTCCACTCTACTTTTAATGTAACTCCACCTGAACTTACTTCGTCCGAATATGCATACTGACTTTCTTCAGCATGAATAATTGTGGCATTACTAATCAATAGAACAAATGCCAAAAATGTTGAAATTAATCTTTTTCCTACCCTTTTCATAATCTTATTCCTTTTCTTAGCTATATCTAACTAATTTTGGTTTACGGGTTCAAAAAACATGTATCAACAAAAAAAGAGTCCAGAATCAAATCTGAACTCAAAATTCTATAAACTTAATAAACTTCTAACCATATTTACAATATTAGGCCCATAATTTTTGGCAGAAGCCCATCCATAACCCTTTGGATTTTCCTTCATGCCTAACCATTCAACATATTGTGCACATCCTCTAGCTACTAAATTAAATCTAGGATCCACACACTGTTGTGTTAAACCATCCAAAGATGCATAGGCCTTTAAATGTTGTACATGAGCACGAACACCTACTCTAACATTTTCAAAACTAGCACCATGAACAGCTCCTGTAGCACCAATACCCGCAAAGTTATATTGGTTTGGTAGTACATCTCCACCATACTTTAAGAAACCTGTTTCTAACATACATTGCGCAAAGACAACTTCAGCACGAACACCCTCAGCCTTAGCCTCTTCATATACAATTTTTGCAAATTGCTCAATTGTACTTGCTCCACCTTTAGCTAAAGAGCCATTGTATTTCTTATTCTCTCCAGTAAATGTATCATACCCGCTAGACTTTGAGTTATAGTAACGAACCATTTGAGCTACACTAGTCTGTGTAGCTCCCATAATAGGAGTCTTATCACTTGTTGTATTGTTCGTATTAGGTTTTGAAGCATTTGTATTTGGCTTTGTTAATACAGTACTCTCATCATCTACTGCATGACCCTTATTGTAGTAATGATTTGTTGTACTTCCAGGCGCATTTCCTCCTTTTGGTACTAAAACAATTTGAATAGCCTCTAAACGATAACTATATCCAGCTGTACCTGCAGATTGACCATTTTTAGCCCAGCCTAGCCAACCAAAGTTTTGCGCATGTACACGATAATAAATATCATACTGCTTAGTAGCATTTCCAGTTAAGTTGATTTTAATTGCTTCCAAACGCTTTGACTGTCCAGATGTTCCACTTAACTGTCCGTTTGATACAAATGATTGCCAACCAATATCTTGTACGTGTGTAGCATATGTCAATCCACCATCAATTGAACTTCCAAGTTTAATTTTAATAGCTTCCAAACGAAGAGACTGTCCAGATGTACCACTTACTTCACCATCTGCTTTTTCTGCTTGCCATCCAATGTTTTGAACATGCGTTTGATAAGTTATTGTCTTACAAACAAATGGACGAGAAATAGAGCCAGGTGCTGCTCCTCCCTTTTTTACTAATTTAATCTCAATACCCTCTAGACGTTTACTATATCCTTCACTACCAGCCGACTCACCATTTTTAGCCCAGCCTAGCCAGCCATAATCCTGTGCATGAACACGATAATAAATATCATACTTATTTGCTGCATCGCCTGACAATTTGATTTTGATAGCTTCTAATCGTTTTGATTGTCCAGAAGTACCTGACATAACACCATTGGATTTCCAACCCTGCCATCCAATATCTTGTACATGTGTTTGATACTCAACACTTTCAGATAGGTTTTGTAGTTTAATATTGATACCTTCAAGCCGTTTGGACTGCCCAGAAGTACCTGACATTTCCCCATTATTCTTCCATTCTTGCCAGCCATAATCTTGAACGTGTGTTTGATATGTTACGGAAGGATTTGTATTAACTACCACTTTTGTCAATCCTAAGGCAGCCACAATACCATTCGCATCCGCAACACCTAATTGCTTAATTTTTTCCTCTGAACCCAAATACTTATTAAAGTCAGACTCATTATCCATACAACAATGCTCAATAATCAAACCAGTAATACCTCTAGTTTTCGCATTACGAATTACACCATAATAATCCGCGATGCTATTATCATCATAACGATATGCGTTTGGATATTCATTAATATCAATCGTTCTAAACTTAATACCACGGTCATGTAAACCAAGTGAAACCAATTGATTCTGAATCGCCTGCGCCATGACCTTACCCTTTTCAGAAATATCAGGACGCCAGTTTGTATTTGGATAATAAACCTCTGCCCCATATGCCTGATGAGATAAAGAAGCATTTAAATGGAAGCTAATCAAATATTGAGCCCCCTGCTGTTTTGCATATTCTGCACGCTCCTCAAGAGTCATATACTTATCTGTTGAACGTGTCATCACAACCTTACAATTATATTTCTGTAATTCATCATAACAATACTTCGCAATCTTAAGATTATAGTCTTTCTCTAAACCCGTACCATTATAATTCAAAGTTCCACTCTCAGATCCACCATGACCAGGATCCAAACATAAAGTAATACCCTCATTTGATTGTGTATCAACATCCTCATCAATCAAAGCCATAACCGCAGGAAAATCTTGAGCCATCATTCCCTCAGCCACTTCTTCAGAAGCCTTGTTTACATCTGTTACTTGAATAACGGAATTATTTAATTCTTCTTCCTCTTCCGAAATATCCTTTGTCATATCTGGTAATGTCTCATCATATCCTGTATACTCCTGATCCACACCAAACTTAACATTCATACCCAAATCACTGAAATTCAAATAATACTTTTCACCATTCAAAGAATAATGAAGCGAAACAACAAGGTATTCACCTTTTTCTTCAGCACTAAACGCTCTTGAAAACTTAACTAAATTATCAACCTGTTCATTACTCTCTAAATCAAAAGTAGAACCATCACTCTTCTTAACAGTAATACTAAAATCAGAATACCCCTCCGTATTATTTAAAGAAAGAACAAAATTCTCAGTAACAGAATCATCTACAACAGGACTATCCACTAAGAAATACTCCATCATTGAAGCATCCCCAAGCTTTTCTTCTACAGCTTGTTCTTGTTGTTCATTTGCAACATCTTCTGAAGTATCCTCTTCAGTTGTTACTTCTTCAACATTCGAAGAATCCTCTTCATTTACATTATTATCTTCAACTTCTTCTTGTTCATTTACATCTTCCGTCGTTGTCTTCTCTGTAGTAACTGTTTCTTCCCCTTCTGCAGAAACAGTATAAGTATTAGACAATGTAGAAACAGACATAAAGATGGTTAGAATCAAAGCCAAAACCGGTTTTAATCTTTTATTCATACTCTACCCTGGTATATTGTAATTGACCCATCTAACCGGTCATCTACAATATACTTCTCCTTTCTTTCAACCTTTAATAACCGTGGTTGAAGACGGTTTTGTTAATTTGTAAAATTGAATATGTGAATGTGGATTTGTATATTTATACCCTGTAGCTTGACTACTTTATGGAGGTTCTTACCACACCTTATTCCAAAACAGTGATTAGTTAGATGAGTCTTTGAATTCGTATTTTGAACCAGGTTTTGTGGTCTAAGTGTTGTGGATAACCATTTTCACAAATTTTTATCAAGAAAGGATGTTTATTTATGAAATTAGTTGGTATCGATGTTGGAAAGAACAGTCATCACTTCTGTGTCATGGACAAAGAAAATGGTGAATTCAATGTTACACCTACTTCTTTTTCTAACAACAAAGAAGGATTTGACTTTCTGATCAACTCTCTTAAACCGTATTCTAAAAAATCAATTCTATTAGGTATGGAAGACACTGGGCATTACCATGTTGCTCTTCTAAAATTTCTTCTTAGCAACGGATATACTGTTGCCTTGATCAACCCTAAAACCACAGATCTTACACGTAAGATGGAAGGTGGCATTACTAAGAATGACAAACTGGATACAATCACCATTTGTGATGTTCTAGATACTCCTGAGCGTAAGAAACAGTATCGTATTACTAAGGTTGACCGTTTTGATTTGTACGAACAAAGACAACTGACTCGTCATCACCACAATTTAAAAGAAGAGCTCAATGTTTACTGTAATCGACTACAGAAATCGATTGATCTTGTTTTCCCTGAATTCAACACTTTGTTCAGCTCGAAATATGGCGTTGTTTACATGAATCTTCTTAAAACGTTTGGCAGCGCTGAAGCTATTGCTTCTACAGACATTCGTACAATCCGTAAATGTTTTGAAATCAAAGGTAAGGGTAATCGTATTTCATTGACTCCTGAAAAGTTAAAAGAATGCGCTAAAAATTCTATTGGAATCTCTTCCGAAGTTGAAACTATACAGATCAAACACTTGGTAAGCCAAATCATGCTTATTAAAGAGCAAATCGCTGAAATAGATAAAAAAATAGAAGAGTTCTCAATCACAAACAACTCTCCTATCCTAAGCATTCCAGGGATTTCTCATTTCTCTGGTACTTCTATTTTAGCCGAATTAGGAGATATTGGCAATTATTCCAAGCCTTCTCAGATCATTAAATTTGCAGGAGTTGCACCTTACCACTATGAATCGAGTCAATACAACGCTCAACACACTGGCATAACCAAGAAAGGATCTAAATATCTTAGAAAAACTTTATATCAAATCATATTACCTGTAATCAACAATAATCCTTTGTTTAAGAAATACTATCGATTGAAGATATCTCAAGGTAAAGGACACCGTTGTGCTCAAGGCCACTGCATTAGAAAGCTGCTTAGAATCATTTATCATTTACTAGAAACAGGTCAATCATTTGACCCTGCATTATTAAGATAAGACAAATGCATCTGAATGCATCTAAACTTTTAAAAAATCACATTTTAAAAGTTCTTTTCGTTATGCCTAAAATTAATCCAATATTCACATTTTCAAAGATCAATTTAAAACTAACTAAAAAATCTAGTTATTTTATATTTTCAAACTTTTTCATAAAAAATACTTGAATTTTATATAGTTAGCTCCATTATATTCTCTATTTTAATAAAAAACGCTTTCAATTTCAATAAAATCGAGTAGG
>ERZ837487.1061-NODE-1061-length-35465-cov-4.833635_pt1 | contig 35465 bp, 31 predicted proteins | sample MGYA00519911_ERZ837487 | MGnify/ENA primary metagenome ERZ837487 (study PRJEB31850, sample SAMEA3708818) | human gut metagenome | biome: human gut; feature: human-associated habitat; material: faeces | place: China | collected 2014 ... | reverse complement strand
CGCCTTTTGAAGTTTATTTTGATATATCGTTGCATTTGACTTGACAATTCAAGATATAAAAATTAAATGAGAAATGAGAGGCAATATGAAAAACGACCAATTATTCAGTGAAATTCAAAGTCATATGCGGCGTTTTGAGGATGTATGGTATAAGAGGACAGAAGAAGGCATGGAGGTTATATATAGCAGACATAAAAGAGTTTTTTGTTGATAATGGCGGTTATGTAGAGCAGTATAACAATGTGAATGGCGATGAGCATTATTATGAGATTAACGACTGCTTGCTTTCTGCTGCTGCACTGGTAAAAGAGTATGGCAACGCAATGGAAAAAGCGCCTGATTTCAAAGTGCCGGGCTTATCACAATCATATAAGCTGCTGGCGGAGTATGATAATGTTGTATTGGCAGGCAGGGAATTAAACAGCGGAGACTTTGAATTTGTAACATGGCGGCAGAACTATAATGGGGTAGAGCATGGGAACTACTTCGGAAATAATTATTCAGGTGCAAAAGAAGATTTTGCGACAAGGTCTGGGTTGGTTAATGAAAAGAAGTTGTTTTCAGATGAAGAATATGTAGAAATGTACCGCTGTGTGATGGATACGCTTGAAGATAGTTATGAATTAAGTGATGAACATAAGAAAATGCTTGATAAACATTCGGTGTATTACGGCAATTATTATCATAGAACAGTACCCATTATTATTGATAATATTGTTAAAACTCTGCACCGTATTCAGGCATACACAGAACAAGACGAAGATGATGAGGAAATGGAATTATGAGCAGGACGGCATTTGCCGCCCTGCTTAAGTTTTAGGAGGAGAAAACAGTGAACAGTAATTTATATAAAATCAGTGAGGTAACACAGCACAAATATTATCAGGTGCCGAAAGAACTATATACAAATCCGAGATATAAGACCACAATCAATAATGACGCAAAAATGCTTTATGCCATGCTTCTTGACCGAATGGAGCTGTCGAGAACAAACGGCTGGATTGAAGATGACGGAACTATATTTTTGATTTTTAAGCGCGAGGACTTGGCTGATATGCTCGGCATATGCAGCACAACGGTCTGGAGAGCTATAAAACAGCTTAAAGAGGTAGGTTTGATAGAGGAAAAAAACAGGGCTTGAACAGATCTAACCTCATATATATCGGTAAAATTGATTACAGTGTGCTGGAAGAAAAAGAACCTGAAAGTATTGAAAAAGAAATTATATCTTCCTCCTCTGCTCCCTCTACCTCTATTTTATCTTCGGACATTGAAAATTTAAAGGACAGGACTTCTACGGCTGAAAGGTCGGGAGATTTAAAAAATAAATGTCAGGACATTTCAAAATTAAAACCAAATAAGACTGATAATAATAAACCTGAATATAACGATACTGATAATAATGAGCCTGAGAGTTTAAATAAAGATGAAAAAGAAAATTTTATAAAGCTTAACAGCAGTTAATAGTAACCTTATTCCAATTTGGAATATGGGAATAAATATAAATATACAGTAATAAATTCACATAGAAAAACAGCCGAGAATGATTTTAATCATATTGGCGGTTTTCTCTTGTTTTTCTTAGTTTATGTAATCCTTGAAGCCTTTGCCGGGCTTGAAAGCCGGCGAGTTGCACGCGGCGATTTTGATTTTTTCGCCCGTCTGCGGGTTTTTGCCTTCTCTTGCTTCTCTTTTACGAGATTCAAAAGTTCCGAAGCCGACAAGCTGAACCTTGTCGTTCTTCTTTACGGCATCCTTTACAGCATCAACAAATGCGTTCAATGCGCCCTCGGCGTCCTTTTTTGAAAGGCTAGCTTTTTCAGCCATTATCGCAACCAACTCTGATTTGTTCATCGTCACACCTCCTCGTTCGTATACGGTCATTTTGTATTCTATCACAGATTTTCTTTTTTTGGCAATACATACTGATGATTTTTGTAGTTTTGAAAGAAAAATAGCTTTTGCGTTTATAAGAAAAGCAAAAAAATCATAAAAATTTTCATAGTGCAAAATACCGAAAAAGCAGAGATCGGTGAAGATTTCTGCCGTTTGTCTTGACAAGAAGAATAGATTATTGTATAATTATTATTAAGAATAATTCCTAATAATACATAAAAATAAAAAGTATGAAGTGATTATGAAAAACAATAAATATTCGAGAACAAGAACCAATAAAAATTTATTTCCCGGGCATATACTGTTGTTGCTCCGTGCATGTAATATGTTCCGCTTGACGGACGCTGAATAACAAATTTGAAATATGACAAAACTTAGGGGAGTGCATAAATAATGCTGAAACACAGAGAAACAAAACAGCGCAGAATCGTTCTGGAAACAGTCAGAAACCACACAGATCATCCGACCGCCAACACGATATGTGAGGAAGTCCATGCAATTGACGGAAAAATCAGTCAGGGTACCGTATACCGCAATTTAAACTGTCTGTCAGAGGACGGAGAAATACTTCATATCAAGGTGCCGGGTGCAGACAGATATGATTTGAGAACAGACCTTCACTATCATATTATCTGTCTTAAGTGTGGAAAGGTAATTGATATTCCGTTTAATTATCTTTCCGATCTGGATGAAAAGGTTGCGGATGCGACCGGTTACACGGTATTTCGTCACAGAGCCGTGTTCGAGGGAATCTGCTCGGAATGTAAAACGGAAAACAATATATAATCCGAAAGCGGATAAAGAAAGGATGTGGCAATTATGCATTGGAAAAAGGTGGCGCAGGCTTTGCTTTTGTCTGTCGGAACAGTAATGCTGTGCGCCGGAGCTTTGCGGGGTGAGGCGGCGACCGTGCTGAGCAAGGCAATCAGATTATGTCTGGAGTGTGTGGGAATTGGGTAAGAAATTTTCAGGTATATCACAAAAATTGACTCGCTTTCGCGGGTACATTCAGGCGGCGGCGGCTCTGTTGAGCAACCTGCATCTGCCAAATTTTCTGAAAGGCGAAATTTATCGGGGAGCCGGAAAAACAGTATGTGTGCCGGGACTTAACTGCTACTCCTGTCCTGCGGCATCCGGAGCCTGCCCTATCGGTGCGCTTCAAACGGTAGCGGGATCTGCAAAATATGGTTTCTCATATTATATTACAGGAATTCTTATATTGCTCGGAGTATTGCTGGGGCGCTTTATCTGCGGCTTTTTGTGTCCGTTCGGCTGGTTTCAGGAGCTGCTGCATAAAATCCCGACAAAAAAGTTTTCAACCAAAAAGCTGAAATGTTTGACTTGGATTAAATACGTTGTTCTCTTGGTAACGGTGTTTTTGTTGCCGGCGTTGGCGGTAGACGATGTCGGAATGGGTGCCCCCTTTTTCTGCAAGTATATTTGTCCGCAGGGCGTATTGGAGGGGGCAATTCCGCTATCCGTTGTCAATTCCGGTATTCGATCTGCACTCGGAGCATTGTTTGCTTGGAAATTCAGTGTTTTGATTGCGGTAATTGCGGTAAGCGTGTTGTTTTACAGACCGTTCTGCAAATGGCTGTGTCCGCTTGGTGCGTTCTATGCCCTTTTGAACAAGGTTTCGCTGTTTCAAATGAAAGTGGATACCGGCAAATGTGTAGCCTGCGGAAAATGTGCAAAAGCTTGCAAAATGGATGTGGACGTGACGAAAACGCCTAACCATACCGAATGTATTCGCTGCGGTATGTGCGTCCGTGAATGTCCGACAAACGCCGTTCGTTTTCGGTACGGCTTCGGAGAAGGTAAAGATAAAAGTGGCGAAAATGCCGCAAATGATAAATAAAAAATCAGGAGGAATAAATATGAGTATAAAAAAACTTCTAACAGCGGCGCTGACGCTTGTGCTGGTGGTGTTGGTTACGGCAGCCTGCACAACGGCGGATAAAAACAAATTGAACGGTATGGAAAATGAACCGAAAAATGCCGAAGAAGCGGTAGCAATGCATGAAGAACTGATGGCACGTGAAAATGCAATTATGACGGAGAATACAAAGCTTTGGGAACAGGTTTTTGCGGCGGTGGATAAAGGTATGACTTTGCAGGAGGACGGTAAAAACTACGGTGATTTTCTTCTCAAAACCATTGACACCGTCAAGGAACGGTTTACGGAGGACGAGCTTAAATTGCTCAAGGGCGAAGCGGAGAAAATCCGGGATATTGAAAATAAGCTGACTATGATTGAAAAAAAATATCCGGATGCAGCGCAAAAATCGTCGGATAATGATATGAGTATGCCATCCGATAACGGCAGTACGGGAAATTTTCCCTCCTTTGAAGGAAAGGATCTGGACGGGAACGAAATAAAGAGTGATGAGCTGTTTTCAGGCAATGCTGTCACGGTGGTAAACTTTTGGTTCACTACCTGCTCTCCATGCGTGGGTGAGCTTTCCGAACTCAATGCGCTGAATAAGAAGCTTTCCGGGAAAGGCGGTTCTCTAATCGGAATAAATTCTTTCACGTTGGACGGAGATGAGGCGGCAATATCCGAAGCAAAGGCAGTTTTGAAAAAGAAAGACGCCTCCTATCGGAATGTATACTTTGATTCTGACAGCGAGGCGGGAAAGTTTATCGAAAATGTATACGCCTATCCCACAACATATGTGGTTGACCGCAGCGGTAGCATCGTCGGAGAACCGATCGTCGGCGCCGTTACCGGCAAATCACAAATGGAGAAGCTGAAATCATTAATCGACCAATGTATTGCCGCCGATATGAAATGAAAATAGTATTAAAATAATGCTGTACAAATATACTATAAAAAATCCTGCATCGGTTTATGGTATGTAATCGTTATAAATAAAAAAATTAAAACAAAGCCTTTTTAAAATGAGGGTTTCAGACGGCAGAAAAAGCCGCCCGGCATAGAGACAACACGCCTTTATTGTCGGGCGGCTTTTTTTATATAATTCGGCAATAGTAAGACTCGTTTTACGGCAAGTTTGACAAAATCGGAGATAAAGGAGCAAACTGTTGACAGCTTCAATTTATAAATTTTGCCTGAGTGGTGCAATATATATGGTGAAAAAAAAGGAAGCGGTCAATATGAAATTACAGAGTATAACCGAAAAACAAATTCAAAAATTCAGAAAATATCTTGTAAACGAAGAAAAATCGGACGCTACCATCGAGAAATGTATTCGTGACGTTACGGCGTTTGTCAAATGGCTCGGCGGAGAAATTCCACGCAAGGAAAGAGTCGTTCAATATAAAGAACGCCTGATTGCGCAATATAAAACCGCAAGTGTTAATTCGATACTGTTCTCGCTCAATATGTTCTTTGAATATGCCGATTAGCACAAAATGAAGGTAAAAACATTGAAAACACAGCGCAAGATTTTTGCAGACAAGTCAAAGGAACTGACAAAAACAGAGTATGAAAGACTGCTGACGGCGGCAAAGGACATGAAAAACGAAAAGCTGTATTATTTGATACAGACGATTGCAAGCACAGGACTTCGGGTATCGGAAATTAAATTTATAACATTTGAGGCCATAAAACGCAGACAGGCAATAATAAACTGCAAGGGAAAAATAAGGCAGGTTTTTCTGCCCAAAAAGCTGTGTATTATCCTGCAAAAGTATGCGTTGAAACAGGGTATCAAAAGCGGCAGCATCTTTGTTACGAGAACGGGTACGCATCTTGACAGATCGAATATATGGAGAATGTTAAAGGAGCTGTGCGGGAGTGTCAAAAGAAAAAGTGTTTTCGCATAACTTTCGCCACCTTTTTGCAAGAACTTATTATTCCCTGCAAAAAGATATTGTAAGACTTGCTGATATACTCGGACATTCCAATATTAACACTACAAGAATTTACACTGCGGAAAGCGGAACAGAGCATATGAAACAGTTGCAAAAGCTTGGTCTTTTGCGATGTTAAAAAAACAACATAATTGCGATTATGTTGTGCCTGTCAAAAAAAGATATACACATCTATATAAATTTTATCAGAAAAAGTCGAATTTATCAATAGTTTGCGATTTCTTTCCTATTTATCTCCAAAATTTCGTCACTATGCAACAAAAAAAGGATACGGAAATTCAGACCAATGTTATATTTGCAATATCATTGGTCTGTTTAGCAAGCGCTTTTATGCAAAAAACATTCAAGAAAACTTCATGTTTTTCAATGGTTTGCATAAGGCAAACACCCATTTACAACATAATCGCAATTATGTTGTAAACACACTGAAAATAAGTTATCGGCAGAGTAATACTTTGTAATCAAGGATGGCTGGCTATGGAAAAAGATTTATTTGAGATATTAAAAGCCAGGGGCGGTTGCATGCATATTTCCGATTTGAGTTTCGGCAGAGACAGAGACAGGGTCAGGCACGCCTTGACCTTCATAAGGCTTGAAGAATATTCTCTTTCCGTTCTTTGGGATGCAATAGAATACTTCCACGGAGAAAAGCCGTTGCTTACGTCAAAAGACGAAGCTATTGCTTTTTTGCTGCAAAAAGGCAGATGTAGCGGCGCTTTTTACGTATGATATAAAATTCAGAAGGAAACGGAGATGTGAGGAGATTGATAAACAGTCTGAAAAAAGCGGATATCGGGCTTTCGTGCATTCTTGCCTGTGCGTATTTTCTTGCATTGCCGCTTACCATTACAATCAACGCTGCGGGAAATTCCTTTTTGAAACTGCTGACTATACCTATTGCCGGATATTTTGCGGTTAGCTGGTTTTTCTATCGTGAAAAACTTGAGCTGAACATCGTTCATTTGTTGTCGTTTGCGTATCTGATAACGGTTGTTATGACGCTGTTGCGGACAGAAGCCCGGTGGCGCTGCAATATGTGCGCGGATATTTTGAAACGATAGGTCTGATGTTTATTATAACCATGCGCAAATATGCTGAAAATGAAATTAAAGCGTTTGAGATTACACAACTTACACTGCTCGGCGTACTGATTACGCTTGGATTTATCGGTGCGGATTGGTACGGCGACAGAAACACGATGATAATATTCGGAACCACAAGCGATCCGAACTACTTTTCCGGATTTTTTCTTTTGCCTATGGCAGTCGCTTTAAAAAAGCTGAGAGACAACAAAATCTATACTATTATATGCGCGGCTTTGCTTGCTCTCGGAGCATATATGGTTATCACATCCGGCTCGCGCGGTGGGTTGCTTGGGCTTGCGGTTATGATAATGTCGTATGTGTTCATAAACGCAAAGGGGACAAAACCGCGCATTATCGGAATTTGCACGGCAATCGGCATGGCGATTATTCTGTGGACGGTTGTTATTCCGATTCTGCCCGAAGATGTTTCATCGCGTTTCAGTATACAAAAGATTATCAAATCCCACGGAACCGGACGAGGGGATATATGGCTTTCAATGCTCAATACGATAAAACACTCGTTGTGGGAACTGATGTACGGCAGAGGAATATTTGCCTATCACGAAATGATGATAGACGGAAAACTGATGCACGTGGTGGCACACAACCAATTTATACAGTCGCTCTATAATCAAGGCATACCAGGAATATATCAATATGATTGGAGTGTGCCGTTTGGCTTTAATAGTAATGGAAAGTTAGTATTTTGGTTAGGCGATTTAAATTATATGGATGCCCAGAGTCAAGCAATTCTAAAAGGGTTTAATGTGGATTCAGACCATTTAATTATTGATTCGGAATTCTTTCAAGCTCAAATGAATTGTATGTTTAGCAGACTGATCAAAGAAAAACAAATTTTGATGAATAAAGATAATTTTATTTTGAACGTAAAAAAGAAATATAATATTGATCTGACGCATTTAGAAAAGGAATGTTCATCTCAGACTGAAAATATAGGACGTCCGCTTGTATTTACTGAACAGAGTATATCTGGAGTGATAAATGCTTTTGACAAAGTGCTAGTAGAGGGATTTGACGTTGGTCAACTTAGAGAGCTATATAAAACACTGTATACTGAAAGTGAACGAGATGCTCAATATGAAGAGTGGCAATCAATTCGTCTTATTAAAGAAATATTATTAAAATGGTGTGAAAAACTCGAAGATACAATAGATGTGAAAACACTTGTTTCTCCGCTGTATATTCTCCATGATTACCGCATATATCTTGATCATTTGCTTTCAGAGGAAAAACAAGAGAACACTAAAATGCATATTGTAGAAACTTTAGGAGTGCAAAACTTTGAAGAACAAGAAGCAATTTATTTTGAAGAAATAGAGCGGTTAGATAAATTATTTCAATATTTAGTATTACTTTCGAAATAATATACATTATGAAAATAGCAGTTTTATCAGATACGCATAACCTGCTGCGTCCAGAGGTTATAGAAATAATAAAAAGCAGCAATGCAGTAATACATGGAGGAGATATTAATTCACAGGGTGTATTAGATGAAATAAAATATGTAATGAAACCAAACGCACAGCTTTTTGTTGTACGAGGTAATAACGATAAGGAATGGGCAGAAAACCTGTCTGTAAGCCTTGATTTTGAGTTGGGTGGTTTAAAATTTTTCCTTACCCATAACAGAAAAGACATACCGCAGGACATAAAAGCTGATATAATTATTTTTGGACATTCGCATAAGTATTGTGAAGAAAATATAGGTGGTCAGCTTTGGCTGAATCCCGGAAGCTGCGGAAGAAAACGATTTAATCTGCCAATTACAATGGCAGTCATGAATGTAAACGACAATGAATATTCCATAGAAAAGATTGAATTAGAGGGGGAATAATCAATGAATGAGGTATTAAAAACGATTTCACAAAGAAGCTCAATAAGAGCATATACAGCTAAAAAACTGACAGACGCTGAGATTAAAGCACTGATAACGGCAGGCTTGCAGGCACCGACCGCAAGAAATATGCAGGAAGTGCATATTTCAGTTATTGACGGGGATAATCCGATATTGAAAGAAATAGATACTCAATGTAAATTAACAATGCTAAAAGCGGCTCCTGATGATGAAACAAAAGCTAAAATCGAAAGTAATCCAAACAATTTTTATTATAACGCGCCAACAGTATTGATATTAAGCGCAGATAAGGATTTTAAGTGGAGTAAGCTTGATGCGGGAATAACAGTCCAGAACATTGCGCTCGCAGCACAGTCAATGAAATTTGGAAGCCTGATAATAGGAATTATTGACGATGTTATGCGAGGAGAGAAAAAAGATTATTTTGCAAAACTCTTGAAATTTCCTGATAATCACGAGTTTGCAATTGCTGTGGCGGTAGGACATAGAGCCACGGAAAAAGAGCCGCACGAGATAGATTTTGATAAATCAGTCAGCTTTATATAAGAATGAAGGGAGAAAGAAAATGCCATTTATTGATTCAAAAGTTACAGTATCAGTAACAGAGGAACAGAAAGAAAAAATCAAGTCTGAGCTTGGAAAAGCTATTACAACACTCCATAAGACTGAAACTTATTTGATGGTTGGAATTGAAGATGATTATGATTTGTGGATGGCAGGTAATAAACTTGATAAAGGTGCGTATGTTTCAGTCAGTTTGTTCGGCAACGCATCAGCATCGGACTATGATAATATGACAGCGAAGATTTGCGAGATATATGAACAGGAACTGGGTATTCCCAGCAATGCGATTTATGTAACATATCATCCTATTGCCGATTGGGGATGGAATGGTCATAATTTCTGATGACAGTAAAATCGTCACGCCGAGCCATAAACTCAGATTTCTATAAAATCTGAGTTTTTTTGTGCTTAAAATTACCAAATGATAATATAGTTAAATAAAATCATTAATAAGCGAATATAGTCATAGAAAATATATTGTTATTAATATATAATTGGATTAACAAATATATTATGGAGGAAAGGTATATGAAAAAGTTTATTTCAGCACTTATTGTGACGGCAATGATGATACCGACAGCCGTACCTATGACGGCGTTGGCAGACAATACGGTAAACAATTCCGTATCGGGTTACATTTCTGCCGACACAGGTGTTAAGCTTATCGGAAAAGATAAGCAAGCTAAAATATATGTTGACAGCAATGATTATGAGAGTGTAATTCGTGCTGTGGGAGATATGAAAGACGATTTATCGGACGTATCGGGGCAAACTGTTACGATTAATGCAGATATTCAGTCAATGTCAGATGAAGTGAAAATTTCTGGCATTAATATTTCATCGGCAAGTATGTCTGTTGACGGTTACAAGTTGCTTACGGAAAACGGCAAAGGCATTATTGCGGTGTACAACACTTACGGAATGATAGAAAAGGTGCTTATATCGGAGGACAACATAAACAGTACAAACGGAACGGCGCATTTTAAAGAACTTCCGAGTTTTGACGGTAAAACGGTAAAAGCATTTGTGTGGAAAACAGAAAATGACAAATTGACCGTTACACCGATCGCAAACAGCTATATATATACCGAAGCACCGAAAGCGACTATGCCGGCAGATACCGATTGGAGCGATGCAAATATTATAGTCGGTACACTCGGAAACAGTAAGGCGATAGATTTGCTTGCGGAAATGGGAGCGATTGACGTTTCAGAAATAAAGGATAAGTGGGAAAGTTTTACCGTTCAAGAAAACGGCGGTAATCTAATTATTGCCGGTTCGGATAAACGCGGTACGATTTACGGCATATATGATTTCTGTGAAAAAATCGGGGTGTCACCATGGAAATGGTGGGCGGACGTAAAGCCTGAAAAAGCGGACGAATTATATATCAATCTTCCTAAAGATGGATATACGGAAGATGAGCCGAGTGTTCAGTATCGAGGAATTTTTCTAAATGATGAATACAACTTAAACCAATGGTCAACCTCAATGGGTGACGGAAATATGAATAAGGAAACGTATGAAAAGATATACGAGCTTATTCTTCGTTTAAAGGCTAACACTCTATGGCCTGCGATGCACCAGTATTCAAACGCATTCCATTTGGACGCCGAAAATGCGGTGCTTGCCGATAAATACGGTATAGTTATGGGATCTTCACATGCTGAGCCGCTTTTGAGAAATAACCTTGGTGAACTTTATCCGTATCAGCAACAATGGCTTGCGGATCACCCTGACAAAAAGCTGTACATCAATACAAAGGACGACAGCGGCAGAGCGGTTTCGTATATGTGGACTGATCATGACAGTGACGGTAATGCGGTTGATAATAAGGAGTTTTTGGCTGATTACTGGCGTGACAGTGTAAAGACAAACGGCAGTTACGAAAATATCTATACACTTGGTATGCGTGGTGTTCATGACGGTTCGTTCTCGACTAATATGGATACAACAACCGCATTAAACGAAATTATTGCGACACAAAGAAAAATCCTTGAAGAAGAACTTTGCACTGACGGTCGTAAAATCGAGGATATACCTCAAATATTCATTCCGTATAAAGACGTACAAGCGATATACAACACAGGAGCGTTAAAAATTCCCGATGATGTAACAATTATGTGGACAGATGACAACTACGGATATGTACGTCAAAATGCGGACGATTCGGAACGTGCAAGAGCGGGTAAAACAGGTATCTACTATCATATTTCTTATTACGGTTATCCTACGAGTTATCTGTGGCTTTCAAGCACACAGCCGGGACTTATTCGTGAAGAACTTAAAAAGTCATATGATATGGGTGCAAATAAGGTTTGGATATTAAACGTAGGTGACTTGAAACCGGCTGAAAAAGAAATTGAATACTTTGCCGATTTGGCTAAAAACGTATGGTCAACATCAAATACAGAAATATCTTCAATATATGAGCAGAACGCAAAACGTGATTTTAATATGAATGAAACGGACGCAAAAGAATATGCTGATATAATGGATAAGTATTATGAAATTGCAAACGCAAAGCGACCTGAATTTTTAAGAACAGGTGATTTCTCGATGACTGCATACGGTGATGAGGGTGAAAGATATATAAACGAATATAAAGATATTTGTGCAAGAGCGGAAAAGCTATACGAAAAACTTCCGACAGATAAGCAAGCGTCATTCTTTGAACTTGCATTGTACCCTATACGTACCGCAACAAATATGGCTATCGACTATGTACAGACCGACAGAGCAAATTTGTATGTAAGCCAAAACAGAGGTGCGGCGGCTAATAAGTATGCTGAAGAAGCTGATAATGCGGTTAAGCAAATCAATACGGATATGGCTTATTACAACTCTATGCTGGACGGCAAGTGGAACAACATTATGAATAACAATCCGTCAAAATTGCAAGGTTGTGACGCACATATAACTACCGAACTTAACGCACCGAAAGTATCATCGCTTGATTATACCGAACTTGCGGTAATGACCGATTCGCAGATTGATTATTCGGATAATCCGACTATGACAGTTTCAACTTATGATACATATGATAAATTTATTGACGTAATTAACAAAGGTTACGGCGGACTTGACTATGAAATTACGTCAGACTCAAATGCACTTGTATTTGACAAGACAAGCGGAAAGTCATACGGCAGTGACAGAGTGCATATAAGCGTTGATAAATCAAAGGCGGCAGACGGAGTAAGCAATGCAACGGTTACTGTAGAGCAAAAAATAGGTGATAATGTTGTTGATACAAAGCAGATTGCCGTAACAATCGAAAATCCGACAGAACAAATTTCTGAAAAAACATATGTTGAGGCAGGCGGAGTTGTTTCGATAGAAGCTGAACACTACACAGATAAATTTGATGTAAACGGCTATGAATGGAAAGAAGAGAAAGACTTCGGCAGAAGCGGAAACACAATGAAAGCTTATCCTGAAACAGCCTCAAATGCAAAGGAAAGTGATTTGACCAATTCAGCGGCATATATGGAGTACAAGGTTTACTTCACAAATGCAGGTTCATACACATTGGACGTTTATCGTATGCCTACTCTCAACGAACGCGGAACTATGCGTTTGGCGGTAGCGATAGATGACGGTACTCCTACCGTGTTAAGCGGAACCAATAAATACAGCGGAAGCAGGAGCAAGACGGACGCATGGTCAAAAGGCGTATTGTGCAACAGTGAAAAGCTTACAACAAAGATTAATGTTTCTGAGGCGGGGTATCATACTGTAAGAGTGTACAATGTGTCAACAGGCGTAGTCATAGACAAAATGGTGCTTTCTAAGAATAATATAAATTCGTATTTCGGCGCACCTGAAAGCTACAACACAACATATAACACAACAAAAGAAACATCAACCGTAACGGAAGATACGGAAGTCAGCGGTATTGACAAGACATATGAGCCAAAGGCGGTTGTAGGTAATGTGTCAGTGGAAAATAATACTGTAAAGACTGTTGATTTAATCGGTTTAACCGAAAATACACAAAATGCGGTTGTATTTACTGTCGGCTATGATAAGGACGGCAATGCGGTATCAACAGCTATGAATAAAGCTGAAATAAACGGCCAAACAACGGTAAAAGTCAATTTGGCTTTGGCAGATAATACAACGGCATATGCGATATATGTAGTAGATAATTTAACCGATATGCAGCCGATTGCACCGTTTAAAACGTTCGGTAAGATTAAGTCAGAGGCAGAGAACAACTATATAACTCTAAAAACAGATTTCAGTTCTTTATACGGTAAAAAGTCTGTTGTATTGGCAGCTGATTGCGAAATATCGGAGGATATTACGGCGGATAATATTAAGTATGTATACGGCGAAATACTTGACAGTGACAGCTACAAATACATTCCGTGGAATGAAGAAGAAGGAAAATACTATATTCGTGTCGGAGTGGATAAGGACAGTACTTATGATGAAACAAAGAATACTGTAAAAAATATAACTCCTGATACTCAAGGCGAAGAAACACAGATAAGCAGGTGGACATTTGATACCGACTTAAACGATACTAACGGTGCAAATGCGTTTACATTGACAGGTGATACGGTAAACAATAACGGTCAGATTTTGATGAACAATTCAACAAAAGGTACTTCAACGGGAAGTGCGTCAATGCAGTATGCAAACCCTGTAGTAACTTCACAAGGCGAAAAATTGACGGTTGAATTTGATATTACATTCGGTAAGCACAGCGGTAAAACAATGTCATACAGCCTTACAGACGCAAACGGTAAAGCAATCGTATCAACACAAATTTGTGCATATGATTTATCCGGTAATACGAATGTTAAAATAGGCGGTAATGATGTTCTTGAGGATTATTCAAAATTGTCGGCGGCAATATCAAGAGGAAATAACAGCTCATCATCAAATAAACCGACTCACTTTAAAAATGTAATTGATTTCGGTTCAAATAAGGCATATGTAACCGTATCATATGACGGTGGACAGACTGCTGAATTTACAGGAAAAATCGGCGACAGCACAGGAAGTCTTGGCGGTATAAATTTCAGCTCAAATCATGGATATGCCGACAGATCGTGTATTGTTGATAATGTAAGCATCGGCAAAGTCAGTGGACCGCAGTATAAAATGACATTCGGTGCGGTTGATTCAAAAAGCAAGGAAAGTGTTGACGCGAATATTGTCGTTAAAGACGGTATAAGCGGTGCAGTGCTTACACCTAATTCAAACGGTGAATATTTGCTTTGCGAGGGTGATTATTTAATCAGTGCAACAGCAGACGGTTACCGTGACGCAGGACAAAAACTTGAACTTTCACAGGCAACCGAATCGAAAAATATCACTGTACCAATGGTTTCTGCAACTGATTTAACAAAGGCGAATATTGCGATTAAATTTAAAGACAATCAAGGTAATGATATTATGGAAAGCGTAACGGAAACGGGCGATTTTTATGTCGGAGATAAGTACACCGTTTCGGCTGATTACCGTAAAGAACAAGTTGTTAAACGTGACGGTAAGGTGTACACATATAAGTATAACGCAGAAAAGTCGGTATATACTGCAGATAAACTTGAGGAGAATAACATATTTACTCTTGTATATGATATAGACGGCGAATATGATTGCTATGCTGATTTTGAAAATTATACTATTGATGACAGTGTATTGACATACGGTGGCGGAAGTCCTAAATTGACTGTTGCAAAGAATAATGAAAACGGTTATTTAAGCTATGCGTCAACGGGTTCAACGGTAGGAGTATGGCAGAAACTTGATACTATAGATTGTACAAATAAAACGGTTACGGTAAATGCCGATATTAAATTTGCACCAAAGGGAACGGCGGGTAACAGTCAATTCTCAATCGGCGATACATCTCCGAAATTTGACAGTAACAACGTGAATTACGGCTTTGTAAACAAAAGTAAAAAATATGACGGACATATAATTGCGGTTGAATACAATTCCGGAAGTACATTGCTTGTAAACGGTCAAACAGTGTCAAGCGATTTTGTCGGTTCATGGATACACCTAAATGCTGAAATTAATTTCGCTACAAAGAAGATTAATGTGACTTTGAAAAATGATAACGACATAACAGCCGAACTTAGTGATTTGGATTTCTACAGTTCAAATGATATAACGGAAATAGGTTCAATCTACCTTAGAGCCGCAAAGTCTAATGGAACGGTAGGTCTTGATAATCTTACAATGGTTTGTGAATAAAATGGTTATAACATAAAATCAGGTCGGTACAATACCGACCTGATTTTATATATTTGAGTGCTTTTTCTTAAATTGTTCGGGGGACATATCGGTGTATTTTTTAAACACACGATAAAAAGTGGTATAGTCACTGAAACCGCATTTATAAAAAATATTCATTGCATTTTCGCCTGCAAGCAACAGATTTTTTGCCATCATAACGCGACGCATATTTATATAAACGGATATTGTAAGACCTGTTTCGCTTTTAAAAAGACGGCTGATATATGACTTATTTAAAAACATATGTTCCGCAATATCATCAATATTCAAATTGCGTGTGAAATTTTGTTCAACGTAGTTTTGGATTTCTTTGATATGCTTGTTTTTAGAGAAAGTGTCGTTTACAAGAAATTCTTTTTTAAGAATTTCACTAAGCTTCACGACAAGTTGTGCGGCATATGTGGAAACCATAAAATCAGTATCATCTGTTGGATTTGCCGAGTAATGTTCAACGCCTTTGAAAATATCTCCGAGATTGTATTTGTTGAATGTTTCGGACGGTATTCTGTTGTTTGTTCCGAATTTTCGGGCATTTAAAGTGTCTAAAATATGAGGATTCATTGATGAAACAAAGCTGCTGTGTATCTGCAAAAACTGACGATGATAAACGCTGTTTTTCGGAAAAGTAATAAAGTGAAATTCGTTTGGATTGGTGATTAATAAATCGCCCGAAGAAATTTTGTATTCCGTTCCTTCAACGTTGTAAAGCGCATTGCCTTCAATCAGTTGCAAAAATTCGTAATATATGTGCATATGATTGCCGAGAATTGGTCCTTCGGACATACCTGTCCTGTAAGTATATGTATAAGATTTGTCATACATAACGCGTCGTATCGTCTTTTCCAATCAAACTCACCTCAAAATAATTTTAGCATAATTTTTGTGTGCGGTCAATTCAAAAATGAGTTGCGTTTGTATGAAAATGTGATATAATAAATGTTAAGCAAGATTTGTAAGATTTAAGCTGAATTAAAGCAAAATATATGTGGCTCAAATTCTGTTTTGAGTATATAATAAGAATATAAAATAATACTGTGAGGTAATGGTAATGAAAAAGTTTATGGACGATAATTTTATGTTGAATAATGAAACGGCGGCAAAGCTGTTTAATGACTATGCAAAGGATATGCCGATTTTTGATTATCACTGTCATTTAAGCTCTCAAATGATGTATGAGGACAAGCCGTTTGAAAATATTACTCAGATTTTCTTGGGCGGTGACCATTATAAGTGGAGATATATGCGTTCAAACGGTATTGACGAGAGTTACATAACCGGTGACAAGAGCGACTATGATAAATTTAAAGCGTTCTGTGGCTGCTTGCAGTATGCGATAGGCAATCCGCTTTATCATTGGACACACCTTGAATTAAAGAGATATTTTAATGTTGATGAAGTTGTCATGGCGGAAAATTGCGATACAATATGGGAAAAGTGCAACAAGGTTATAAAAGAAACAAAAATGAGCCCGTCAACACTTATAAATCAATCAAATGTTGCGGTACTTTGCACAACCGATGACCCTATTGATTCGCTTGAATATCACAAATTAATTGCCGAAAAGGGACATATAAAAGCAAAAGTTTTACCTGCGTTTAGACCTGACAGATTAATCAATATTGAAAAGACCGATTTTACGGATTATATCAAAGCACTTGGAAACGTATGCGGTATGAACATAAAAAATTATGACGAACTTATAACTGCAGTCAATGAAAGAATTGATTATTTTCATAATGCAGGTTGTCGTATAAGCGACCATGCTCTTGACGGTGTACCGTTTAACAGAGATTATAGTGCAGATGATGTGTTTGTAAAGAAAATGAACGGTGAAATTTTAAGTGCCGATGAAATAAATGCATTTAAGTGCGAAACACTTATAAGACTTGCGAAAAAGTACAGTGAACTTGATTGGGCAATGCAGTTACATATCGGTGCTTTGAGAAACAATAATTCTGCTATGTTCAAAAAACTCGGCGCAGATGTCGGTTTTGACTCAATCGCAGATTATGAAATTGCGGCAGACCTTTCGGCTTTGCTTGACGCAATGGAATGTAACGACGGACTGCCGAAAACGATTCTTTATACATTAAATCCAAAGGATAATTATGTTCTTGCGACAATGCTCGGTAACTTCCAATCAGCCGAAACGGCAGGGAAAATGCAGTTTGGCTCGGCATGGTGGTTTAATGACCAACGTGACGGAATGGTTGAACAAATGAAAGCACTTGCGAATTTGGGTGCATTGAATAAGTTTGTAGGTATGCTTACTGATTCGAGAAGTTTTCTTTCATACACACGTCACGAATATTTCAGACGTATTCTTTGCAATATGCTTGGTGAGTGGGTTGAAAACGGCGAATTTCCGGATGATTTTGATACACTTGGAAAGATAGTTGAGGATATTTGCTTTAACAATGCAAAAAGATATTTTAATGTTGAAATGTAATTTTAAACGGAGCCTGTCGACAAAATGCCGACAGCTCCAAAAATCACATCTTGCGATGTAATTTTTGAATATTTTTAAAGCAGACAAAACCATAGCGGTTTTGTCTGTTTTTATGAGAGAAAGTTATTAATTTAACGGTCTTTAACTATTAAAAAGTATTGAAAATGTAATAAATATGTGATATAATTATAGTAAATTGATATTACTATAATTAAGTGAGGGAAGAGTATGAAAACTTTTAATACAACAAACATTCCTATGACTGATAGAATTAAAAAGCTAAAGGAAGAATTGTATCGCAAAATGCCTGAAATCGAGGTAGACAGAGCGGTACTTATTACGGAAAGTTATCAGCAGACTGAACAACTTCCGACTGTAAAGAGAAGAGCTTTGGCTTTTGAACATATACTTAACAATATTCCTATTACAATCAGAGATAACGAACTTATTGTCGGAAGTTCGACAAAAGCACCGAGGAGCTGTCAGGTGTTCCCTGAGTTTTCGTATGAATGGCTTGAAAGCGAGCTTGATACTATCGAATTTCGTGAGGCGGATCCATTCCATATTTCAGAGGAAAACAAGGCTGTACTTAGAAAGATTTTTCCTTATTGGAAGAACAAGACAAACAGCGATTTAGCACTTTCATATATGGCGCCTGAGGCTGCTGCGGCGATTGAACACAACATTTTTACACCGGGTAACTATTTCTATAACGGTATCGGACACGTTACAGTTGACTACGGTAAAGTTATGAGAATAGGTTACAAGGGGATTATTGCGGAAGTTCAGGAAGAATTGAATAAGTGCAACGTATATGATGCTGATTATGCCAAAAGACACGAATTTCTTGAATCAATTATAATTTCATGTAATGCGGTTATAAATTACGCAAGACGTTACGCAAATCTTGCTTATGAAATGGCTCAAAAGTGTACAAATCCGACAAGAAAACAAGAATTGCTTGTAATTGCAAACAACTGTGCAAACGTGCCTGAAAATCCTGCAAGAAACTTCTATGAGGCTTGTCAGACATTTTGGTTTATACAGATGTTACTTCAAATTGAATCAAGCGGTCACTCAATTTCTGCCGGACGTTTTGACCAATATTTGTATCCGTATTATAAGAACAGCATTGACAACGGTTCGCTTACACGCGAATTTGCACAGGAAATACTTGACTGTATTTGGGTTAAGTTTAACGACCTTAATAAAGCAAGAGATGAGGCATCGTCATACGGCTTTGCCGGATACAGCTTGTTCCAAAATTTAACGGCGGGCGGACAAAACGCAGATGGTCTTGACGCAACAAATGACTTGTCATTCCTATGTATTCAAGCGTCAATGCACACTCAATTACCTGCTCCGTCATTCTCGGTCAGAATATGGAACGGCACGCCAAATGAATTTTTGATTAAATGTGCAGAGCTTACAAGAACGGGTGTAGGCTTGCCTGCGTACTACAACGATGAAGTCATCATTCCTGCACTTATGAGCAGAGGTGTTACTCTTGCAGATGCAAGGGAATACGGCATTATCGGTTGTGTTGAACCGCAGAAACCGTTTAAGACAGACGGTTGGCATGACGCGGCATTCTTTAATATGTGTCGTCCGCTTGAACTTGTGTTCTCAAACGGTGTTGATAAGGGTGCTCAAATCAGTATCAAGACAGGCAATGTTGAAGATATGACGACATTTGAAGAATTCTACAACGCATATAAAGCACAGGAAACTTATATGATTGGTCTTATGGTTAATGCTATTAATGCGATAGATACCGCACATTCGGAAAGAGTTCCTCTACCATTCCTATCATGTATGGTTGAAGATTGTGTTAAAGAGGGTAAGACTGTACAAGAGGGCGGTGCTCATTATAACTTCACAGGTCCGCAAGGCTTCGGTATTGCTAATATGGCAGACGGACTTTGGGCAGTTAAGACTCTTGTATTTGATGAAAAGAAAGTCACAATGGCGGAACTTAAAGACGCACTTATCCATAATTACGGACAAGGTTTAAGTCCTAAGGCGGCTAAAAATGCGACTCAAGAAGTTGTTATAAATCTTGCTAAAGCAGGCAAGAGCGTTAATGAAAGCCAAGTTGCCGATATTTGCAGAATGTTCCTTACAGGTGAACAGGATCCGACAAAGAGAAAGCGTTATGAAGAAATACTTGATATGATAAATGAACTTCCGAAGTACGGAAACGACATTGAAGAAATTGACATGTTAGCCCGTGATGTGGCTAATATATACGCAAAAGAACTTGAAAAACATAAAAATCCTCGCGGAGGTATGTTCCAGGCAGGATTGTATCCTGTATCGGCTAACGTTCCTCTTGGTGAGCAGACAGGTGCGACACCTGACGGCAGACTTGCCAATACACCGATTGCGGACGGTGTAGGTCCAAGACAGGGCGCTGATACAAAAGGTCCTACGGCTGCGGCAAACTCAGTTGCAAAACTTGAACATGGCAGAGCATCAAACGGTACACTTTACAATCAGAAGTTCCACCCGTCGGCATTGAGCGGAAATGCAGGACTTCAGAACTTTGCGTCATACATAAGAGCATTCTTTGACCAAAAGGGAATGCATATGCAGTTTAATGTTGTAAGTAAGGAAACACTTCTTGACGCACAAAAACATCCGGAAAATTATAAATCACTTGTAGTTCGTGTTGCAGGTTACAGTGCTTTGTTTACATCACTTTCAAAGGCACTTCAGGACGATATTATCAGCAGAACTGAACAAGCATTTAACGCATAAGGAATAATTAATATGGAAAATTATATGAAAGCGAAAGGCAGGATATTTGACATACAGAAATATTCTATCCACGACGGACCCGGAATACGAACAATCGTATTCCTAAAGGGTTGTGCTTTGCGTTGCAGATGGTGTTGTAATCCTGAATCACAGGAATTTGATATACAGACTATGATGTTTGAGGGCAAAGAAAAAGTTATGGGATATGATGTGACTGTTGAAGATGTTATGCCGGCTATTTTACAGGATACATTTTATTATAACCGCAGCGGCGGCGGTGTGACTTTGTCGGGCGGTGAGGCTCTGTTGCAACCGAATTTCGGACCGCATCTTTTACACGCCTGTAAGGATTACGGTATAAATACTGCTATCGAAACAACGGGCTTTGCACGTTGGGAGTTTATAGAAAAGTATTTGCCGTATCTTGATTATGTGCTTATGGATATTAAGCATATGGACAGTGCAAAGCACAAGGAATTTACCACTCAGCCCAATGAACTTATTCACGAAAACGCAAAAAGAATTGCGGAGTCGGGAATGGTTGATTTGACAATAAGAGTGCCTGTTATACCGACATTTAACGCAACACCGGAAGAAATTTATGACATTGCAATGTTTGCTGCAAGTTTGAAAGGTGTCAAGAAACTTCATTTACTTCCATACCACAGACTCGGACAAGGCAAATATGACGGATTGGGTAGGGAATACAAACTTGACGGAATTGATTTAATTCCTAACGAGTATATGCAAGAACTTCTTGAAGTTGCTAAAAAATCGGGACTTGAATGTCAGATAGGCGGTTAAAATGAAAATTGAAATAATGAATGAAAATCACAGAGATAAAGTGCTTGAATTATCAAAAGCATTTTATTGCAGTGATGCACTTGATCACGAAGTGCCTATGAATATTATCGAAACAAATATTGATGCGGCAATAAGCGGAGATAAAGGCTTAATTGGTTTTGTATTTTGTGAAGATAATGAGGTTGTCGGATTTTCTTACGTGACGACTTATTATGAAACTGAAGTAGGTGGTATATGCGTACAGATTATTGATTTGTATGTAAATGAAAATGCTCGTGGAAAAGGTGTGGCGACACAGTATTTTAATTATTTATTCGACAAATACAGTGGTGCAAAGCGTTTCAGACTTGAAGTCGTTAAAGATAATGTAAAAGCAATATCGCTGTATAAGAAAATGGGATTTACAGACGTATCATACGGACAAATGAAAATTGATAAGATATAAAAAATAACGCTGTTTATCAGCGTTATTTTTTTTGTGTTCCTGTTCAGTAATGTTATAGCAATAAAAAATGGTTGGTTCAAAATGAACCAACCATTTATAATGTTTAAAATTATTCGCCTTGAGCAAGTTTAACAAGATGTGCATACTTTTCTTCTGCATTCTTCTTAGCCTTTGCAAATAGTTCCTTAGCTCTTTCAGGGTTTGAACGAGCTAGTGAATTATAACGAACTTCGCCCATGATGAAGTCTTCATAATCCATTGTAGGAGCTTTTGAGTCAAGCTGGAACGGATTCTTGCCGTCCAAAGCAAGTCTTGGGTCGAATCTGAACAAGTGCCAATAACCTGCGTCAACGGCTTTCTTTTCTTCTGTTTGAGCAATACTCATACCGCCCTTGATACCATGATTGATACATGGAGCGTAAGCGATGATTAGAGAAGGACCATGGTAGCTTTCAGCCTCAAGCAGAGCCTTAAGAAGTTGAGCTTGGTTAGCACCTTGAGCAACTTGTGCAACGTATACATAACCGTAACTCATAGCGATAGCTGCAAGGTCTTTCTTCTTAACTTCCTTACCTGCGGCAGCAAATTGAGCAATAGCACCTGTCGGTGTAGCCTTTGATGACTGACCGCCTGTATTTGAGTAAACTTCTGTATCGAATACAAGAATGTTTACATCTTCACCTGATGCAAGTACGTGGTCAACACCGCCGAAACCGATGTCATAAGCCCAACCGTCACCACCGAATATCCAGCAAGATTTCTTTGATAGGTATTCTTTATCGGCAAGTACGTCCTTAGCCTCTTTAGAATTGATATTAGCAATAGCCTTTAGAAGTTCGTCTGTAGCAACCTTGTTTGCGGCAGCGTCGTTCTTTGTTTCGATGAACTTGTCAACAACAGGCTTAACATCTGCATTTTCTTCAGCTATCTTTTCAAGCTTAGCGATGTTTGTATTTCTCAATGTATCTTGAGCGATGAACATACCAAGACCGTATTCGGCGTTATCCTCAAATAATGAGTTAGCCCAAGCAGGACCGTGACCGTTTGCGTCTATTGTGTATGGTGTAGATGGTGAAGAACCACCCCAAATTGATGAACAACCTGTAGCATTTGCAATGTACATTCTGTCACCGAATAGCTGTGTAACAAGTTTTGCGTATGGTGTTTCACCACAACCTGCACAAGCACCTGAGAATTCAAGGTAAGGCTTTCTGAATTGGCTGCCTTTAACTGTTGAAATCTTGAACTTGTCAAGAACTTCCTGCTTTTCTGCAAGTTGAACAAGGTAATCATACTTTTCCTGTTCCTTAGCTGTTTCATCATCGAATGATGTCATAACAAGGGCTGGGGCTTTTTTGCCGGCGTTGTTTACAGGGCAAACATTAGCACAGCTTCCGCAACCTGTACAGTCATAAACTGAAATAGCCATAGCATAGTAATAGCCGTCAAGCTGCATTGCATTTTGGTATCTGATACCCTCAGGCGCATTGTCAAGTTCTTCTTTTGTAAGAATTACAGGACGGATACAAGCGTGAGGACATACATATGAACAGTTACCGCATTCGATACAAGTTTCGTTATTCCAAACAGGAACGTCGATAGCAATACCTCTCTTTTCAAATGCTGATGAACCAAGAGGAACTTCACCTGTCTGATAAGCCTCGAATGTAGAAACAGGTAATTGCATACCTCTGAATTGGTTGATAGGAACAAGTACATCGTTTACATAGTCGATTAGCTTGCCTTCACCGTCATGCTTAACTGAAAGATCTTCGCTTTGAGCGTTCTTCCAGCTTTCAGGAACTTCAACCTTAACGATTTGCTGAGCACCGGCGTCAATAGCGTCGTGATTCATCTTAACGATTGCGTCACCCTTCTTTGAATATGATGCAGTTGCGGCGTCCTTCATATACTTAATAGCGTCTTCTTCAGGAAGAATCTTTGAAAGTTTAAAGAATGCTGATTGAAGAACAGTATTAATTCTGTTGCCAAGACCGATTTCTTTACCAATCTTAACACCGTCGATTGTATAGAATTGAATATTGTTGTCAGCGATATACTTCTTAACCTGACCAGGAAGATGTTCTTCAAGTTCTTCTGCATTCCATGAACAGTTAAGTAGGAATACACCGCCCGGCTTAACGTCCTCAACCATATTGTATTGTCTGATATATGATGCCTTGTGACAAGCAACAAAGTCAGCCTTGTTGATTAGATATGTTGAAGTAATCTTAGCATTACCGAAACGTAAGTGAGATACTGTAAGACCACCTGACTTCTTAGAGTCATAGTCAAAGTATGCTTGTACGTTCATATCTGTGTGGTCGCCGATAATTTTAACAGAGTTCTTGTTAGCACCGACTGTACCGTCTGCACCAAGACCCCAGAACTTACAGCTTGTGATACCTGCCGGAGTTGTGTCAGGGTTTTCATCAAGAGCAAGTGATAGGTTAGTAACATCATCGTTGATACCGATTGTAAATCTCTTCTTTTCTGTGTTTTTGAATACGGCAATGATTTGAGCAGGAGTTGTATCCTTTGAACCAAGACCGTAACGACCTGTGTATACAGGAACATTAGCAAATTCTGTGTCACGAAGTGCCGCAACAACATCAAGATATAGAGGTTCACCGATTGAACCCGGTTCTTTTGTTCTGTCAAGAACAGAAATCTTCTTAACAGTTGAAGGAATAGCTGCAACCAAGTGCTTAACACTGAAAGGTCTGTAAAGTCTAACCTTAACAAGACCAACCTTGCGGCCGTTTGCATTTAGGTAATCAACAGTTTCCGAGATTGTATCACAGACACTGCCCATAGCGATAATAACTTCATCAGCGTCTTCTGCACCGTAGTAGTTGAATAGCTTATAATCACTGCCGATTTTTTCGTTTACTTTATTCATGTATTCTTCAACAACTTCAGGAATTGCATCGTAAGCCTTGTTAGAAGCCTCTTTAGCCTGGAAGAATACGTCAGGGTTTTGAGCTGTACCTCTCTGAGCAGGATGTTCAGGATTTAGTGACTTACGTCTGAAGTCGTTTAGTGCATCCCAATCAAGCATATCTGCAAGATCTGCATAATCCCAACAAGCCACCTTTTGATATTCGTGAGAAGTTCTGAAACCGTCAAAGAAATGAATGAACGGAATTTTACCCTTTATTGTTGATAGGTGAGCAACTGCACCAAGGTCCATTGCTTCTTGCGGATTAGTTGACGCAAGCATAGCAAAACCTGTCTGACGACAAGCCATAACGTCCTGATGATCGCCGAATATTGAAAGTGCATGTGATGCCAAAGCTCTTGCCGATACGTTAAATACGCAAGGAAGTTGTTCACCTGCAATCTTGTACATATTAGGAATCATAAGTAAAAGACCTTGTGATGCTGTATAAGTTGTTGTAAGAGCACCTGCTGTAAGTGAACCGTGAACTGCACCTGCGGCACCGGCCTCAGACTGCATTTCAACCACTCTTACAGTACGTCCGAAAATGTTTTTCTGTCCGGCAGCTGACCATTTGTCGGTTACTTCTGCCATTGTAGATGATGGTGTGATAGGATAGATAGCAGCAACATCTGTAAACGCATATGATGCGTAAGCTGCTGCGTTGTTACCATCCATGGTTTTCATTTTTCTAGCCATCGGAATTAATTCCTCCTCTTTTTTCTCTTATTAAAGAGAGAAAACTCCCTTTAATGTGTATTAGTTATATATACATATATATATAATATCACTTTTGAAACTCAAAATCAAGGGCGGAACACAATATTTTGTGTTAAATATGAATATTTTTCTAAAAACAGGGGAGTATATAGATTTTAAAATAAAAAACCAAAGCATTTTTATGCTTTGGTCATTTTCAAACGAAGTCTTTTTTCTTTTTCGATAAAACTGTTAAACAGATAATAGCATTTATCGGACATTTGCGTAAGTTTCTTTGTGGAAATATTTTTTCCGTTCTTTAAACGTTTTTTGACGGCGCAATCAAAACGGTATTTATAAAAATCAACATACAGGGAAAAAAGGAAAAGATGTATTGAATTAAACAGTATTTTCATATAATACCTCCCGAAGTTAATAGTTATAGTATTTTCAAAATTAAATAAGTTAACCATGTAATATTTGCGTTGAAGTACAGAATTTGGCTTACTTATCGGAAGGTAAATGATTGTAATATTACTGTAATAAAGCAGTAATGGATGTGTAATTGAAAAAATAGATATAGGGTGCTATAATTAGAAATCAGTTAGTCAAACACAATATATTGTGGTTTGAGATAAGTGGGATACGATATTTGAGGGAGTAATTTAGTTATGAAAGTAGTAAAAAAGGACAATACAAAAGAGCCTTTTAACGTGCAAAAGGTCGTTATTGCGGTAAATAAATCAGCCTTTCGTGCATTGGTAAAATTTACGGATGAGGAGATTGACTTTATATGTCGTTTCGTTCAGGACGAAGCGAGAAAAATGGGAAAGGAAGAAATCGAAATCTCCGAAATGCACAACATTGTAGAGGGTGCGCTTGAAAGAGTTAATCCGAAAGTTGCGAAAAGTTATCGTGATTACAGAAACTACAAGCAGGACTTCGTACAAATGCTTGATGAGGTTTATAAAAAAAGTCAGTCGATTATGTACATCGGTGACAAGGAAAATTCAAATACTGACAGTGCGCTTGTTTCGACAAAGAGAAGTCTTATATTTAATCAGCTTAACAAAGAGCTTTACAAGAAGTTTTTCCTTACAACAGAAGAACTTCAGGCGTGTCGTGACGGATATATTTACATACACGATATGTCGGCAAGACGTGATACAATGAACTGCTGTCTTTTTGATGTGCAAAGCGTTTTGCAGGGCGGTTTTGAAATGGGTAATCTTTGGTATAACGAGCCGAAAACTCTTGACGTTGCATTTGACGTTATAGGCGATATTGTGTTGTCTGCGGCAAGTCAGCAGTATGGTGGCTTTACAGTACCGTCGGCAGACCTTATTTTAGAGCCGTATGCGGAAAAGTCATATAAGTATTATATAGAAAAATATAAGAATATCGGACTTGACGAAGAAAAATCAAAAGAAATAGCAATGCAAGATATTCAAAGAGATTTTGAACAGGGTTTCCAAGGGTGGGAATATAAATTCAATTCGGTATCATCAAGCCGTGGAGATTATCCGTTCATAACAGTTACTATCGGTACTGGTACGGGACGTTTTGCAAAGATGGCGTCAAAGACTATGCTTGAAGTAAGAAAGAACGGACAAGGCAAAAAGGGACATAAAAAGCCTGTTTTGTTCCCTAAAGTAGTGTTCTTGTATGACGAAAAACTTCATGGTGAAGGCGGTCCTTTGGAAGATGTTTTTGAAGCGGGAATTGACTGTTCTTCAAAGACAATGTACCCTGATTGGCTAAGCCTTTCGGGTGAGGGATATATTGCGTCAATGTATAAAAAATACGGTAAAATCGTTTCACCTATGGGCTGTCGTGCATTCTTGTCACCTTGGTACGAAAAGGGCGGTATGAAACCGGCTGATGAAAATGATGTGCCTGTATTTGTCGGAAGATTTAATATCGGTGCTGTGTCACTTCATTTACCTATGATTTTGGCAAAGGCTCAACAGGAAAATAAACCGTTTTTTGACGTGCTTGATTATTACTTAAACCTAATCAGACAACTTCACTTGCGTACATATGATTATCTTGGCGAAATGCGTGCGTCTACAAATCCGCTTGCATATTGCGAGGGCGGTTTCTACGGCGGTCATCTTGGAATACATGATAAAATAAAGCCTATTTTAAAGACTGCAACAGCGTCATTCGGTATTACGGCGCTTAATGAATTGCAACAGCTTTATAATAAGCGTTCACTTGTCGAAGACGGTGAATTTGCAATCAGAACACTTGAGCATATTAATGAAAAAGTAAATCAATTCAAGGCTGAGGACGGAAAACTTTATGCCATATACGGTACACCTGCCGAGTCACTTTGCGGACTTCAGGTTACACAATTCAGAAAGAAGTACGGCGTAATCGAAAACGTATCCGACAGAGAATATGTCTCAAACAGTTTCCATTGTCACGTTACGGAGGATATTACTCCGATTCAAAAACAAGACCTTGAAAAACGTTTCTGGGAGCTTTCAAACGGTGGTAAAATTCAGTATGTAAAATACCCTATAAGCTACAACAGAGAGGCTATAAAAACTCTTGTAAGACGTGCAATGGATATGGGATTTTATGAGGGTGTAAACTTGTCGCTTGCGTATTGTGACGACTGCGGATATGAAGAACTTGAAATGGACGTGTGCCCGAAGTGCGGAAGTAAAAATCTTACTAAAATCGAAAGAATGAACGGTTACTTGTCATATTCGAGAGTTAAGGGCGATACAAGACTTAACAATGCAAAAATGGCAGAAATCGCAGAAAGGAAAAGTATGTAATGCGTTATCATAATATAACAAAAGATGATATGCTTAACGGTGACGGACTTCGTGTTGTACTGTGGGTTGCCGGTTGCGAACATCATTGTCCGAATTGTCAAAATCCCGTAACGTGGGATATAAACGGCGGTTTGGAATTTGATGAGGTTGCAAAGAAAGAGATTTTTGACGAACTTGAAAAAAATTATGTTTCCGGTATAACATTCAGCGGCGGAGATCCTCTTCATACACAAAATCGAAAAGACGTTGGAGCACTTATTGAAGAAATTAAAGAAAAATTCCCGAATAAAACCATTTGGATTTACAGCGGTTATGATTGGCAGGACGTAAAAGATTTGCCGTGTATGAAATATGTTGACGTAATGGTGGACGGCGAATTTGTGGACGGTCTGAAAGATAATAAGCTTTTGTGGCGGGGAAGTACAAACCAAAAAGTTATAGACGTACAGAAAAGCCTTGAAATAGATAAGGTTGTTCTTGCGGTTAAGTAAAGGAGTTAATTTATGCAGAGAGTAGCTAAATTTGAAAAAGTCAGCTTTGAACAATTCAAAAAAGACTGGGCAGACACATTTTATGTGACAGATGGTATAGAAAAGATATACGAAGATATAAAGCTTCCGAAAAGAGCAACGGCAGGCTCGGCAGGTTATGATTTTTATGCACCGATGGCTTTTGAATTAAAGCCTGGAGAAACTATAAAAATACCGACAGGTATCAGAGTTAAAATCAATGACGGCTGGGTACTGAAACTTTATCCGAGAAGCGGTTTGGGATTTAAGTTCAGAGTGCAGATGAACAATACCGTCGGAATTATCGACAGTGATTATTATAACAGCGATAATGAGGGACATATATTCTGCAAAATCACAAACGACACAAATGAAGATAAAACCGTTTCTGTAAATAAAGGTACAGGATTTTGTCAGGGAATATTTGTAGAATACGGAATTACTTTTGATGATGATGTTACCGACGAAAGAAACGGCGGTTTCGGAAGTACGGGAATGTAAAAAAATGAGTTCCATGTGAACTCATTTTTTAGTTTGTATCTATATGTTTTCTGTATTCATTAGGACTCATATGTACGATATGTCGAAATGTTTTACAAAAATATGTTGATGAATTATAACCGCATGCGGTAGCTATATCTGTTATGCTGTGTTTACTGTTTCTAAGAATTTCGCAGGCATTGTTTATACGCACTGTATTCAGATAATCCGAAACGGTTATGTTCATTTCTTGTTTAAACAGCTTACACAAATGCGGTTTTGAAATATGAACGGCGTCTGAAATATCGTCAAGGTTTTGAACTGTCTGATAATTCTTGTTTATGTATTCGAGAATTAAATCTATAGTTCTGTGTTTTTCTGAAACTTTTTTCTTTTCCGTATTTTTATAGCTTGAAAGAATGGTGAGCAGTTCGCAAATGTGAATATATGAGTAATTCGGATTTTGTTCCATACGTTGTATTATTTCTATTACAGAACTGAATTGTGCGGAATCCAAATGTATTTTCTGATTGTTAAACATAGTGAGCAAGTTTTGGTATGCGTCAGGCAACATATATTGTGAAAGATAATGTTCGGTAAAATGAAGTGCATATCTTTCGTGTTCCGTACCGCCGTTGTTTTTGTGAAGATTATCCGGCTTTAACAGGACAATTTCGTTTTTTGATACTGAAATAAGTTTGTCATCGGCAAGCAATGTTGTAGAACCTCTCAAAATGATAAATATTTCATATGAATGGTGATAGTGCAAATTAGATTGCTTGTCACCCTTTTTTCGTGTTTGACGATTGAGGTAAAACCAATCGTTTAAGGGATTATATCCGTTTGCCATATGTGACCGCTCCTTATCTGTTATAACGAGTACATAATATAACAGAAATTCAGTGATGTCAATACGGTATAAATCAAAAATAAAACCGATTGACAACAAGAAATAAATGTGATAAGTTATACACAAGGGATATTTATGAAAAACTAATATATGTGAAAAAAACAAATAAAGGAAGATGAATATGAAATTAAGAATTTTAGACAAAAACAATAATGAATTGTTTGTAAAACAAGGCTTGAAAATTGACTGTACATATGAGGGTGAGTATTCTGTTGGAGATAAAATTTATATTTCGGCAAATAACTGTTATTTCTTCAAAATACAGCTTGACAGTGCATTAAAAGAAACGGTCGTATATGCTCCGTCGGGTAGTTTTGAATATCGAATTCCGATAGAAGTGTTGGAACGTATATATGAAGAAGGTGCTTTTGCGGGAACGGAGCACAGAATACGTGTATCGGAGGCTACTGACGAAGAAGCGTACGGCGAGAGGAATATTTCACTTAATCCATATGACTTGCAAGGTCAAAAAAGATGTTATCCGCACGCATATGCGAATTATGTAACACGCGGTGAGCCTTGCTTTTTTGAAAGAAATGCGATTGACGGCGTACTTGAAAATAAGGGCCACGGAAATTTTCCGTATCATTCTTGGGCAGGCGGTGCAAGAGATGATTTGGAGTATTATGTTGATTTCGGTACAGAAGTTGAAGTTGAAAAATTAGTATTTTATTTAAGAGCTGATTTTCCGCACGATACATATTGGAAGAATATTGATATAGAATTTTCGGACGGTGAAATCGTTACCGCAAACTTCGATGGTGTTGCAGATGGTCAGGAAGTTGTATTAAAAGAGAAAAAAATTACAAGAACAATTCACCTTACAAATTTCATACAAGCGGTATTCCCGCTTTCTTGGGCGGCATTGTCGCAAATTGAGGTGTACGGCAGATACATAAAGGAAGATTTGAGCAAAATTGAAATAAGAAGTGCCTCAAATCCGAAAGATGTAAAAAATTACACAACCGAACGTTTAAGAGAAGAATTTCGTATTGCAAAACTTTTCACAAAAGACAATATCAGAATGGTATATAGCCATATAGACAGAATTATCACCGCGGGAATTATGCCTGTTTACAGCGAATTGAAACTTGAGGCAGGCAAGGAGCTTGCGGCGGATTATTTCCTTCAAAGACGTGAAATGGGTTGTATTAATATCGGCGGAAAAGGTATAATTACCGTTGACGGAACGGAGTATGAAATGAATCCGCGTGACGGTATTTATATCGGTATGGGCAATAAAGATATTTCGTTTAAGTGCGTTGATATTGAAAATCCGCCTAAGTTTTATGTTTCGTCGTGTCCGGCACATACATCGTATCCTGTTGTGAAAATTGATATTACAAAGGCTAAGAAAGTTCCTTGCGGAAGTAAAGAGGATTGCAATAAGCGAGTGATAAACCAATATATTCACCCTGAAGTTATGCAGAGCTGTCAGCTGGCAATGGGACTTACAATGATTGATGTCGGTTCAAACTGGAACACAATGCCGTGTCATACACATGACAGACGTATGGAGGTTTATTTGTATCTTGATATGGATGAAAATGACGCAGTATTTCATATGATGGGTGAGCCTGATGAAACACGTCATATCATTATGCACAATGAAGAGGCAGTTATTTCGCCGAGTTGGTCGATACATACAGGTGTCGGTACAAAGAATTACTCATTCATTTGGGCAATGTGCGGTGAAAATCAAGAATTTGACGATATGGACTTCATTGAAACAAAAGATTTGAAATAATTTACAAAAAGTCGAATGTAGAGTTACATTCGGCTTTTTTTATTGACTTTTACAAAGTGAATTGATACAATTAAATAAATAAAGAAAAGAGGGAAAATAAAGTGAAGAAAATATTATGTTTCGGTGATTCCAATACATGGGGACATAACCCCGTAGACTGTTCACAGCTTGAGAAACCGTGGACAGTTTGGTTAAAGAATATTGTACCTGAATATGAAATAGTATCTGACGGAGTATGCGGCAGAGCAACAACTCATTATTTGGAAAATGAAGATAAAACAAACGGTTTAAAAGATTTCAGAGAAAGATATTTAAGCGGTGAAAATGATTTTGATTTGATTATAATAATGCTCGGTACGAACGATGTGCTGAACAATATAGATTTTTCAAACCAAAAGACCGCCGATGTGCTTAAAATATATGTAGAAGAATGCAGAGCGAAATTCGGTAAGGACAAGCCGAAAATATTGCTTGTATCGCCGATTTTGATAAATGATAATTGTTTGGCACATCCTATATTCAAGGATTTGTACAGTGAAAAATCAATCGAAAAATCAACGCACTTTTCGGAATATATATCAAAACTTGCAGATGAAGAAGATACATATTTTATGAATGCGGCGAATTACGCGAAAGCGTCCGACATTGACGGAATACATATGGTTCCGGAGGAACATAAGAAACTTGCAAATGCGTTTGCGGATAAAATTAAAGAAATATTGTCATAAGGTGAAATAAATGCTAAGAATATCAGATATAAAATTAGGAACAGATGATACAGAATCAGATTTAAGAAAGAAAGTTTTAAAACTTTTGGGTGTGAAGAATGTAAAGTCTTTTGAAATATCAAAAAAGTCAATAGACGCACGAAAAAAGCCTGATATACATTATGTATATTCGGTCGATGTTGAAACCGATAACGAAGAATATTATGCGAAGAAAATAAAAAACTCACAAATTGTAAAGAAGAAAACTTATGAATTTCCGAAGTGCGGTAAATTTGACAAGCCTGTCGTGATAGTAGGCACAGGACCTGCGGGACTTATGTGCGGACTTACTTTGGCACAAAACGGATATAAGGTAATACTTCTTGAACGCGGAAAGTGCGTAGAAGAAAGAATGAAAGACGTTGAGGCATTTTGGGAGGCAGGCTTTTTAAATCCCGAATCAAATGTACAGTTCGGCGAAGGCGGTGCGGGAACTTTTTCTGACGGAAAACTTACAACGGGTATAAAAGATTTTCGTATAAGAAAGGTGCTTGAAGAATTTCATAAGCACGGTGCACCGAAAGAAATATTATATTATTCAAAACCACACGTCGGAACCGATAATCTTTCTAAAATGGTTGCGTCAATCAGAAGTGAAATTCGTAAACTCGGCGGTGAAGTCAGATTTTCCAATAAACTTGTCAATGTAAAAACCGACAACGGTGAAATATGCGGTGCGGTTGTTGAAAGTGACAGCGGTGAATATGTGATTGAAACAAATAATATTGTGCTTGCAATCGGTCACAGTGCAAGAGATACTTTTCTTATGCTCCAAAATCGCAATATAGCAATGGAGCAAAAGAGTTTTTCAGTCGGTGCGAGAATAGAACATTCTCAAGAAATGATAAATAAAAGCCAGTACGGTAAAGCGTATAAAAAACTTCCGGCGGCGGATTATAAAATGGCGGTACATCTTGAAAGCGGCAGAGGTGTGTATACATTCTGTATGTGTCCGGGCGGCAGAGTTGTTGCGTCTGCGTCGGAGGACGGCGGTGTTGTGACAAACGGTATGAGCTATTTTGCACGTGACGGAAAAAATGCGAACAGCGCATTGCTTGTAAATGTAACGCCGAGCGATTTTAAAACTGACGATCCGCTTGCGGGAATGTATTTTCAGCGTGAAATAGAGCAGAGAGCATTTGAAGTCGGCGGCAAGAATTATAATGCACCGTGTCAAAGAGTCGGTGACTTTCTCGGAACGGAAAGTAACAGTGAATATACGGTCGAGCCGACATATAAGCCTAATGTGACGTGGGTAAATCTTGATGAAGTGTTCCCTAAATTCATAACCGATTCAATGCGCGAGGGAATAGTGCTTATGGATAACAAACTTCACGGATTTGCCGACAACGGTGCGGTTATAACAGGTCCTGAAACGAGGTCATCATCACCTGTAAGGATAATTCGTGACAAGAAAACAATGCAGTCAAACATAAAAGGTCTGTATCCTTGCGGTGAGGGTGCGGGATATGCAGGCGGTATTATGTCCGCCGCGGTTGACGGAATAAAAACAGCGGAAATGGTAGCGATTAATAACGGTAGGGGTAAAAATGAGCAGTAATAAAGTAAAAGGAATAATGTGTATAATTTCATCGGCGTTTTGCTTTGCATTGATGAATATGTTCGTAAGAATGGCAGGAGATTTGCCGTCAATACAAAAAAGCTTTTTCAGAAATTTTATAGCACTTATTATAGCATTTGTTGTACTGATAAGAACAGACGGAAAATTTAAGTTCAATAAAAAGAATTTGCCTGAATTATTGCTTAGGTCAATATTCGGTACAATGGGAATTTTGTGTAACTTCTATGCAATAGACCACCTTGTCTTGTCGGACGCGTCAATGCTTAATAAGCTGTCACCGTTTTTTGCGGTTATATGCTCGTATTTTGTGCTTAAAGAAAAGGTAAAGCCGTTCCAGGCTTTAGCCGTAATCGTGGCATTTATTGGTGCGTTGTTTATAATAAAGCCACAGTCAATATCGGCAAGCTTGCCAAGCTTTGTGGGAATGCTCGGAGGATTCGGAGCAGGTGTGGCGTACACAATGGTCAGAAAACTAAGTCAGAAAGGCGAAAGAGGTCCGTTTATAGTATTCTTTTTCTCGGCATTTTCGTGTGTTGTGACATTGCCGTATTTGATAGTTGACTATTCACCTATGACGATATCACAGCTTGTAATACTTATATGTGCCGGAATAGCGGCGGCAGGCGGACAGTTTTCGATTACTGCCGCATATTCATATGCACCGGCAAGAGAAATATCGGTGTTCGATTATACGCAAATAATATTTGCGGCACTTATGGGGTTTATAGCATTCGGCGATATTCCTGATAAATTCAGCATTATCGGCTATGTAATAATATGCTCCGTGTCGGTAGCGATGTTTTTGTATAACAGAAGAGAAGATGAAAAATAATTTTTAATATTAAAGGGGGAGAAAAAATGAAAAAGAAGTTTGTTTTAGGTGCGTTATGTGTGTCAATGATTTTAGCGTCGGGAATAGGTGCTTCTGCGGAAGTAAGCGAAAGTCATTCACAATGGGCGGAGGAAAGTTTAGTAAGTGCAGATGAGGCGGGATTATTGCCGAATTTCTTTGCGGACAGAGATTTAACCGCTAATATATCGCGTATTGATTTTTGTCATTTGGCATA
>ERZ837487.1052-NODE-1052-length-35702-cov-6.161051_pt1 | contig 35702 bp, 23 predicted proteins | sample MGYA00519911_ERZ837487 | MGnify/ENA primary metagenome ERZ837487 (study PRJEB31850, sample SAMEA3708818) | human gut metagenome | biome: human gut; feature: human-associated habitat; material: faeces | place: China | collected 2014 ... | reverse complement strand
ATGAAAATGAAAAATTTAATAGATAACCACAAAGGAATAAAGATATGGATTTTGATATTTTTGATATAAATAAATTTAATGTAATACAAGATGAAGAAAACTATTATTTTTTTAGAGCACTAAATATGGCTGATAATGCTGATATTGAGCAACAAACGACTACATCAACAGATGGAAAGATAGAACGAATAAGAACAGATAGAGAAAGATTTGATGGAGATGCCAAATACACAGAAGCTTCAGAAATCTCTTTAGAAGAAATATATGACCATATAAAAATGCATTATAGAAAAGATACAAACTGCATATCACTTACAAGTAATGCAAATATTGCAGTAAATTATGGAAGAGGCTCTTATAAAGATAAATATGTAATGGTTAAAATTCCAAAAAAAGAATTTGGAGAGAAAACATTAGCAGCTGGCCAATATATGCTTAAAGAATTGTATTCTAAAATACAACAAGCAATAGAAAGCTTGCCAGAAGATGCAAAACAAAGAGTTTCGAATGCTTTTGAGGAGATAGATAAAGCAACTGAAAGTAAAGACTTAAAAGATATAATTGCTCAAAGATACACTGCTAACAGAGAAGAAGTAAGTTTAGATAGAGCACATTTAAGAAAAGGAATAATATATAGTTCTCCAAAGGCAAGAATTAGCAATTATCAGTCATTAGATGACGAGCAGGTATTGGAAGTAAATAAAGTATATGCAAAATTAGCAATATTAGAAAATGAGCAAGTATTAAAACATGTAATACCACATTCTTCTAATTCGAAATTAAGAGAGACAATAGGAAGTGCATTTTCGTCTACAGAGGTAATTCATTATGGAGATATAAAACAAGAAGATATTATAGAAGTTCCAAAAGAGGTAGTTGATTTATTTGCATTAATACAACAAATAGATGGATTGGATAAAGGCAGAGTTGAACAATTAAAAAGAACATTGATAACAGCAGTACAAAATGGTGTTAAAATTCCTGCTATACCAGAAATTGAAGAAAAGGTTAAAGCTGATATTTCAATTGAAGAAATGTATGGAATTACAGATGGAAAAGTTGAATATGGAAAAGCAAATTCAATTGTAAAGAATATGTTTTATTTGAGTAAAGCAAGAAAAAATGCAATACAACTTTCAAATGTTTTAAGTGAAATATTAGGGCAAAATTCTGGTTTTGAAGATATTATACAGTACATAAGAGAAAATGGATTTAGAGTTGAACCAGAAATAATAACAAGACAAAGTAATAAAGGTGTAAAATTAAGTGAGTCTGTAAGTTTAGATTTACAACAAGAAGAGCAAATATTAGTAAATGAAATAAAAAAACTTTCATTTGAAGAATTAGATATAGTTCTAAAAAATAGTGGACTATATAATGCTAAAGACATTATAACCAACGTATTTAGCAGTGCTAAGGAAAATGAAAAAATAGATAAATCAAGATATTATGCAGAGGCAGTATTTTCTAAATATAATTGGCAAGATATAGGAATAGCAGAATTTAAAACATCAGAAAAAAATGAGTTAATAGCCAGACTTCAAGAAAGAAATTGTGCAGAAATATATGAAAAATTGCGAGAATCTGGTGTGGAAGAAAGCATAATTCCAACAGTATTGTTAAACATTGCAACAAGAGATGGAATTTATGAACAATATGTTCAAGGTAATTTAGAACAAATATTAAATACAAGACAAGATGTTTTACAAAATAATATTAATATAGAAGTAGTTGAAAGATTTTTAGGATATTATGATGTAGAGAACACAGGTATACGATTAAAAGATTATCAACAAAGAGCTTGTAATAATATAAATACAATATTTCAAGACCATAAATTTGCACAAGTAATACTACCAACAGGTGCTGGAAAAAGTTTTGTGGCTTTAACGCAAATGCAACAATATGCCAAGGAACATCCAAATGAAAAAATGCTATATTTAGCACCACAAGATGAAATATTGAATCAAATAAAAAGCTATATTGTAAAATATGTGCATGGAGAACAAGGAACAGTTGGAAAAACAGAAGACGAAATAATAGCAGAAGTGTTTCCAAATATAACATTTGAAACATATTCTGGCTTACTTGCAAAAAGAGGACAAGAAGTTATTAAAGAACAATATGGAATGATAGTGCTAGATGAATTACACAGAACAGGTGCAAAAGAATGGGAAGGAAAAATTGACAAATTACTAAAAAATCAAGCAGAAGAAGTAAAAGTACTGGGAATAACAGCAACACCAACAAGAGATGCTGATGGACGAGACATGGCAAATGAAACAGCCAAGAAACTTGGATATACAGATGAAGAAATTAGCCAAAGAAAACATTTAGCAGCAAATATGACATTAGAAAATGCAATAAGAATGGGTTATGTGGTAAATCCAAAACTTGTGTATTGCAAATATGACTTAATTTCATCTGGAAAAATGGTCGAATTAAAAGCTCAAATTGATAGCATAGAAGACGAAAACAAAAGAGCTGAAGAATTAGAAAAATATGATAAATTAAGAGCAAAATTAAACAAAGAAATTGATGCCGAAATTGGAGAGGAAGCAAGAAAAAAACTAGAAGAAGATGCAAGAAGAAATTTTGATAGAGGAATTGGAAAAGAAGAAATAATAAAACAAAATGTAAAAAAAGGCGGAAAATATATAGTATTTATTCCAGTATCAGACCAAGGCGACATAGAAGATGAAGATGGAAACAAAATAGGTACAAAAACTGGGGACGACAAAATAAAAGCATATCAAGATTATTTAAATAAGATATTTGCAGGAACAGATATTGTACCACAATTACATGCAATGAGCGGAGCGTGGAATGGCAAAGGAAAAAACAAAGAAGGAAAAGATAAAAACCAACAAGAATTAGATGCCTTTGAAGCAGATAATTCAGAAGAAACAAAATTTATGGTTGTAATGAATAAAGCAAATGAAGGATTACACATAGATGGAGTAGACGGAATTATATGGTTTAGAGCATTAGATGAGAATTCAAGAATTTTGTATTTACAACAATTAGGAAGAGTAATATATGCATTAGACGAAGATAATCCTTTACCAGATGATAAAAGACCAGTAGTAATAGATTTAGCAAACAATTCATTAACAGTAAAAATAGAAAAAGACTTCGAAAATGTAGAACCAATAGATGATTTAGAATCTTTAAAAATTGTAGCAGAATGGATTAACGAAAAAGATGGAATAATACCAGATAAAAACAGTTCTAATAAACAAGAACAACATTATTATGCTATTTTAAGAAGAATTCAAAACAAATACAGTAAATATTTAGATGGATTTGAAAACTTTGAAGATTTAACAGAAGAAGATAAATCAAGAATAGAAGAGATTATTGATTTAGCAACAGAAATTGACTTGTGGAATATTGATTTACCACCAATACCAAAATCAAAAGGAAGTAAAGAAGACATATCACCTTTTGCAATAGAAGGAGTTTTAAGAGACTTTGTTGAAGTAAATGAAGAAGTTGAAAAAATAGAAAATGAGCATGCAATGACTACTTTTGTAAAAGTATGCGAAGCATTGGCAAGACAAGGATTTGACTTTAAAAATTTTGTATACATGAGAAATAGAGTGAATAAAACATTAGCTGATATACAAGGAGAATGTCCTAATATAGATATGGCTAAAGTACTGGAAGAAACAGGAGTAGAATTGAATTATAAGTTTAGTTCTAAAAAAGGTAATGCTGTGAAAGCGGTTCAAGGAAAAGGAACTTACAAAATAACAGAGGAAGAAAAGCAAAAATTAATAAATATGGGTGTAATAAGTTTAGAAAAAAAGGAAAGCGTGATGTCAGAATTCGTAAGAGTATGTGAAGCACTGGCAAGACAAGGATTTGATTTTAAAAATTTTAAAGGTTCAAAGACAATAAATAAAAAAACAATATTAAAAACATTAGCAGATATACATGAAGAATTTCCTAGTATAGATATTATTAAAGTACTAAAAGAAACAGGAGTATCATTAGATTATTCAGTTGGTAGACAAAAGAATGCTGCTTTACAATCGGTTAAGGAAAACGCAAAAACCCCAATAACAGAAGAAGAAAAACAAAAGTTAATAAGTTTAGGTGTAATAAATCTAGAAAAAAAGGAAAGTGAAATGTCAAAATTTGTGAGAGTATGCGAAGCATTGGCAAGACAAGGATTTGACTTTAAGAGTTTTATATATTCAAAGACAATAACAGAAGATGGAAAGAAAAAGAAAGTAAATAAAACATTGGCAGATGTACAAGAAGAATGTCCTAATGTGGATATCATTAAAGTACTAGAAGAAACAAGTGTATCATTAGATTATTCGATTGGCAGACAAAAAAAAGATGCAGTACAAGCAGTTCAAGGGAAAAGAACTCATGCTATAACAGAAGAAGAAGAACAAAAATTAATAAATATGGGAGTAGTAAGTCTAGAAAAAGAGGAAAGTGCGATGTCAGAATTCGTACGAGTATGCGAAGCGCTGTCAAGACAGGGGGTTGACTTAAAAAAATTTCAATATTCAAAAATGATAACAGAAGAAGGAAAGAAAAGGCAGCTAAAGAAAACATTGGCAGATGTACAAGAGGAATATCCTAATATAGATATCATTAAAGTACTAAAGGAAACAGGTGTATCATTAGATTATTCGATTGGTAGACAACAAAAAGGTGCAGTACAAGCAACTCAAGGGAAAGGAACTTATACTATAACAGAAGAAGAAAAGCAAGAATTAATAGAATTAGGAGTGGTAAGCCTAGAAAAAGAGAGTTCAATGTCAGAATTCGTGCGAGTATGCGAAGCACTGTCAAGACAAGGATTTGACTTTAAAAATTTTGTATACATGAGAAATAGAGTGAATAAAACATTAGCTGATATACAAGGAGAATGTCCTAATATAGATATGGCTAAAGTACTGGAAGAAACAGGAGTAGAATTGAATTATAAGTTTAGTTCTAAAAAAGGTAATGCCATGAAAGCAGTTCAAGGAAAAGATACAGTACTAATAACAGAAGAAGAAAAGCAAAAATTAATAGAATTAGGAGTAGTAAGTCTAGAAAAAGAGGAAAGTAAAATGTCTGAATTTGTGCGAGTATGTGAAGCACTGGCAAGACAAGGATTTGATTTTAAAAATTTTAAAGGTTCAAAGACAATAAATAAAAAAACAATATTAAAAACATTAGCAGATATACATGAAGAATTTCCTAGTATAGATATTATTAAAGTACTAGAAGAAACAGGAGTGGAGTTAAACTACAAGTTTAGCTTACAAAAAAATAAAACAGGACAAGCAGTTCAAGGAAAAGGAACAACCCCTATAACAGAAGAAGAAAAGCAAAAATTAGATGCATTAGGAGTAATTGACCTTGAAGAAATAGAACGAAGACAAAGACTAACGCAAGCAAAAAAGCAAAGAGATGCTGCTAAAGTTCAAAATGATAAAGCACAAGAATTAGAACAGCAGGTTGAACAGGCATTAGAACAACAAAAGAAAAGGGGAAAGAAAGATGAAGGAAGATAAATTAATACCATATAAAGAAAATATTTTTACTAAAATATCTCAATTCTTCAAAAAACTTTTCTTCAGAAAAAAGAAAGAAAACTTGAATAATATTGATGAAAAACTTATTACTGATAAAAACCAAAATGAAAATTTCGCTGAAAATACAGTAATAAAAGAAAATGAAGAAATAAGAAGATTAAAAGAACTTAGATTGCAAGCAGAACAAAGACTTAAACAACTTCAAATACAAGAAGAGATAAGACTAAAAAATCTTAAATTACAATATGATAATGAAGAAATAGATGAAGAAGATATATCAAGTGAAGATATGGACAAGCTTATAAAGATGTATGAAAATGAAACAGAAATGTTGAATGCAGATACAGAAAGAAGAAAAAATCATATTTCTCAAATGCTAAAAAAATTAAAATATTCGCAATCATAAATTAAAAAATATTTTTAATAAGTAAATGCAAAACTCAATAATGGATTTTTGCATTTACTTTTTAATTGAACATCTAGTAAATTTTTCTTGGAAAAATCTATTATACTCGTTGCACAACTCCTAAAAAAGGTATATAATAGATAATCAGTGAAATGGGGAGATTTATTGATGGAAAGTAATATTATAGATAAACAAATATATGAAGATTTAATAAGTCAGGTTGACTCAAAGAAGCTAGATTTGGCTTCAAAATTAATGCAGAATAAAGCTATTGAAATAAATAAGATTACATATGATAATAAACAAAATTTTGAGGTTCATTCAATCGTAAAAGATGAGAAGAACGATGACGGAATTATAGTAAAACAGAAACACAAAGTTTATATTAAGGTTGCAGAAGGCGAGATTGAAAATTTATCATGTACATGTGACGATTATAAGGAAAATTATTGTGCATGTGAACATATTATTGCAACAGTTAAAGAATTTGCGAGTAACTCTGACTATGTAAGAATTTTTTCTGGAGAGAAAAAAGAGAATAGAAGTACAGATACGGTTAAAGAACGTGGAGAAAACTACAAGATTTTCAATCAACTGGTAAATGAATTTTACAGAATTAATGAAGAAGAGGAAGAACAGAATATATCTTCAGGCAAGGAGGAAGGATTCGTTCATATTGAGCCAAAGATTATATGTAGTAGAACAAATAATAGCTTGAAACTAGAAATAAAGCTTTCTAAAAAAGATGAGAAACAGAGCTATAAGGTAAAGTCTTTACCAGAATTTTATGATAGATTTGCAAGTGGTGAAAAGTATAAATATGGAGCAAAGCTTGAGTTTGCACACACAAGAGAAAAATTTGTGGAAGAAGACAGAAATCTTTTAGATTTCATACTTAAATATTCAGAAATAATAAAATATGCTAATGAATCGTCTACAGGATATGATTATTACACAAAAAGAATGGGAGAAGATGCAATAGTTATTTCTAACACAGGGCTGGATGATTTATTTGAATGCCTGAAAAATAGAGCAATTTCAATGGAAGACCAGTTTGGAACTGATGCTGTTGTTTTGGTACCAAATGAGCCAGACATTAAGTTTAAATTAGAGGAAAGTGATGATGGAGAATATAAGATAACTGTAAATGTTGATATATATGCGTATATGGTTTATGAGGGCAGAAAATATACATATTTAATGCTTGATAAGAAACTATATAGATGCTCAAAAAAATATAGTAGTACTGTTATTAAAATGTTGGAAGTATTTAGAAAGAACTTTACAAAAGAGATTTTGCTTCCAGAGAGTCAATTGTCTAATTTCTTCTCTATAGTACAACCAAGCATAAAAAATAGTGTTAATATTGGAGAAAATGAGTACAAGAAAGTTGAAAAATACATTCCTGCAGAGCTATATGCAAAATTATATTTGGATTACAATGACTTAAATTATGTGCTAGCAGACATTAGATTTATATATGGAGAGGTAGAGATAAATCCGCTAGATTCTAAGAAACAAGTAGAAGTACTTTCTAGAAATACAATAAAAGAAAGCAAATTAATTAACATGTTCGTTAAGAGTGGATTCATGTTAGACCAAAAGAACAATAGATTGATTCTTGCAAATGATGACAAGATATATGAATTTTTGACTAATGATATGGATTCATATATGAAGAATTTTGAAGTGCTTGCAACAGATAATTTTAAGGCAAAAGAAGTTAGAAGCACATCTGCTGTAAATTTGGGTGTAAGGGTAGAAAATAATTTGCTAGACATAGATTTTTCTAGTCTGGACTTCGACCCAGCAGAGCTTCAAGAGATAATGAAGCAGTATAAATTAAAGAAGAGATACCATAGACTAAAAGACGGAAGCTTCGTAAATTTGGAAGATAATGATACTATCAAATTTATAGAGAGTGTAACCGAAGATATAGATGTTGATTACGGTCAAATAAAGAACAATACTTTACAGTTACCAATGTACAGGGCTCTTTATTTAGATAAAATTTTGGAGAAGAATAGCTTTATTCATGTTACGAAAGATGAAAGCTACAAGAATTTAGTTGAAAATATCGATGTAAAAGAGATAGAAGGAAACATGGAAGTGCCAAAGAACCTGAATGCTAGCCTTAGAGAATACCAAAAAGTAGGGGTACAATGGTTACGTATGCTTGATTACTACGGTTTGGGCGGAATTTTGGCAGATGATATGGGTCTTGGAAAAACTGTTCAGCTATTGTGTGTAATTTGTGCATACAAAGATAATGGAGGAAAGAAACCATGTTTAGTCGTATGCCCAAGTTCATTATGCCTAAACTGGCAGAATGAAGCGGAAAAATTTACGATAGGAATGCAATCTATAGTAGTACATGGAACACTAGAAGAAAGAAAAAATCAAATTGCATCAATACCAAATTATGATATAGTAATAACTTCATATGAATTAATGAAGAGAGATATAGAAGAATATAAAAAATATGACTTCAAATTTAAATACATAATTGCAGATGAAGCACAATACATAAAAAATAATAACACACAAAATGCAAAGGCAATTAAGAATATATCAGCAGAAACAAGGTTTGCACTAACTGGAACGCCAATAGAAAACTCTTTGTCTGAGCTATGGTCAATATTCGATTTCATAATGCCAGGCTACTTATTTGGATACAGAAAATTCAAAGAGCTTTATGAAACGCCAATAATAAAAGAGGGCAATGAAGTGGCAATGAACAAATTGAAAAAATTGATAGAGCCATTTGTCTTAAGAAGAATAAAAGGTGAAGTCTTAACAGAGCTACCAGATAAAATGATATCTGTTCTAAATAGCCAGATGGTGGACGAGCAAAGAGATATTTATTTGTCTTATTTAGCAAAGGCAAAGAAAAATGCAATGGAAGAAATACAAGAAAATGGAATAGAAAAGAGCCAGATAAAAATACTTGCACTGTTAACAAGATTAAGACAAATATGTTGCCACCCAAGTCTATTTATAGACAACTACAAGGGCGAAAGCGGTAAGCTAAACCAATGTATAGAAATAGTAAAAGATGCAATACAATCAGGACACAAAATACTACTATTTTCAGGATACACGGCAATGTTTGAAATAATAGAAAAAGAACTACAAAAAGAGAATATAGAATTCTTAAAATTAACAGGACAAACCAAAGTATCTGAAAGAATAAATTTAGTAGATGAATTTAACAGCAATCCAAACAAAAAATTATTCTTAATCTCTTTAAAAGCCGGTGGAACTGGTCTAAACTTAGTTGGAGCAGATGTGGTAATACACTATGACCCATGGTGGAACTTATCTGCAGAAAATCAGGCTACAGATAGAACTTACCGAATAGGACAAAAGAGAAACGTACAAGTATATAAATTAATAACAAAAAACTCAATAGAAGAGAAAATATATGAACTACAAAAAAGAAAAGAAACTTTGATTGATAGCATGCTTTCAACAAACCAAACATTTATAAGCAAGCTTTCAAAAGAAGACATAATGAATTTGTTTGAATAATTTCGCCCAATAGGGACGCCCTTTTTTGGGCGATTTAATATTATTGAAAGAGAACAATTTCATTTTTTCAAAATTACGGTATTTCGCCCTTGGTCGGAGCTCCTTCGGACTCCTCAAAAGGCGGGCTCGACCTTATTTTTCAAAATGAAATTATTCTTACATATTAATATAAATTTAGTATTACTAATGCGTGATGAAAGGATATAGTATGAATGATTTTATAACTGTCGTTGGTGGCGGATTAGCTGGTTCTGAGGCTACGTACCAGATTGCTAAAAGAGGCATAAAAGTTAAGTTATTTGAGATGAAACCTAATAATTTTTCGCCAGCACATTCGAATAATAATTTAGCAGAGATTGTTTGTAGCAATTCTTTTAAGTCTAATTTGCACACGAATGCTTGTGGGCTTTTAAAGGAAGAGCTTAGAAGTTTAAATTCTCTTCTAATTAAAATTGCTGATGAAACTGCTGTACCAGCTGGGCAGGCTTTAGCTGTTGATAGAGAGGTGTTTTCTAAAAAGGTTACTGAAGCTTTAGAAAACATGGAAAATGTAGAAATAATAAGGCAAGAAATTGGAAAAAATGGACTATCAATAGAAAGCATTGCAAAAGATGGAATTGTTATAATTGCAACGGGTCCACTTACTTCTGATGCCTTATCTAAGCAAATTTTAGAACTTACAGGAGAAGATGACTTACATTTTTATGATGCAGCAGCTCCAATAATATTCAAAGATAGTATTGACATGAATATAGCTTTTTATGGCAATAGATATGAACAAGAAAGAGCTAAGGATGAAGATGTAGAAGAATGGAAAGCAAAGCAGAAAAATGATGGAGATGCAAGTTACATAAATCTTCCAATGAATAAAGAAGAATATGAACATTTTTGGAATGAATTAGTTAATGCAGAGGTTGTGGAATTACATCAATTTGAAAAAAGAGAAATTTTCGAAGGCTGTATGCCAGTTGAAGTAATGGCAAAGAGAGGAATAGATACATTAAGATATGGCCCATTAAAACCAATGGGATTTACAGATCCACGTACAGGTTACAGGCCGTATGCACTAGTTCAGTTAAGGCAAGACAATAAAGATGCAACAATTTATAATATTGTTGGATTCCAAACAAATTTAAAATTTGGAGAACAAAAACGAGTATTTAGTATGATACCAGGTTTAGAAAATGCGGAATTTGCAAAATATGGAGTAATGCATAGAAATACTTTCATAAATTCTACAAAATTATTAGATAGAACCTATCAATTAAAGAAAAACAAAAACATATATTTTGCAGGACAAATTACAGGCGTAGAAGGTTATGTAGAATCTATTTCATCTGGATTAGTTGCTGGAATAAATGCGGTAAAACAATTAAGACAAGAAGAAAAAATTGAATTTTCTGAATATACAATGATAGGAGCTTTGGCAAAATACATATCAACTCCGAATGATAAATTCCAACCAATGAATGCAAATTATGGAATACAGCCAGAACTAGAAGGAAAGAAAATATCAGATAAAAAATTAAAATATGGAAAATTATCAGATAGAGCGTTAGAAAAATTAAACATGCAAGTAAATGTTGCAAAAATATAACAAAATATTACATTTTTGTTAAAATACACACAAATTTTTTCTCTTATGGTATATTTATTGTGATAAATAAGACCTAGTATACATAAAGTATTGAAAAAATAAATTATATATGCTATAATATAGACATATGAGTTATAAAAGGAGATTGATAAAATGGCTAAGAGAAGTAATAAAATTGAAAATGAATATCAACAATACTTAAAAATGTCACCCGAATTTGTACATTTAACAGGTGAATCTTTAAAGGAACAAATTAGTGGTTTGGGTAATGCAGTAGAAAATATAACTGCTCAAATGATTAATTTGTCAACCGAAATTGAAGCATTAGGCAAAAGTGAAAAAGAAGAAGACAAAAAAGCTTTAGAAGCAAAAAAAGCCAGAAAAGAAAGCTTAAATAAGGCTTTGGAAAATGCTAAAAAAGAAAGAGAAGAACAAAAACCTAAATTAGAAAAACAATTAAACAGAGTTCAAGGGTTTGAAAAGAATAAGGCACAGATTGAAAGAATAAAACAAATAAAAAATGATCTTGGAAATAAAAAAATACATTTAGAATATGAAGTAAGTTATAATGAAAATGCAATTTCAGAACTTGAAGGGCAATTAACTGAAATAGATAAAGATGAAAATACTAAGTCAGTTATAGCTGAACTTGAAAAAATGCAAAAGTCTGACGTGAAAAATTTCGATGTTGATGATATTAAAAAATTAGATGAATTAGAAGCAAAAAAATCTGATATTGATGAAAAGAAAGCAGGAATTAAATCTAAAATTGACAGCTTGAAAAATGCCAATAAAGATTTAGAGCATAAAATTGATACATTAAATACTGAAATTGCAAAATGTGATTTTGCTTGGAAGAACTTATTTGCAAACAAGACATGGGATGAAATTGAAGCTAAATCTATGGATGGCAGATTTACAAAGAAAGAAGAAAAAGCTAAACAAGAAGAACCAGAAAAAGAAGAAGCTTCTGCTGGTAAAGAACCAAGCAAAGAAGAGCCTAAACAAGAAAAAGCTCCTGCTGCTGAGAAACCTACAGTAGAAGATATAGATAAACCAGTAGAACCAATGTGGACTGATTTGCAATCAGAAGAAGAAGCTAAGAAAGAAGAAGCTGAACAAGCAGCAAAGGAAAAAAATGAAAAGGCACTAGTAAAAACAAGCAGATGGTCTAAATTATGGAATGCAATAAAGCACCCAATTCAAACTATAAAAGCTGTAAGAGAAAAAGCTAAGTCTGGAGAAGGTAAAAGAATTATAAAAAATGGTGATGCAATTAAAAAAGATGGAGAGCCAGAAAAAACAGAAGCACAAAGTGTTGATGCATTTATAGCAAAATTACGCCAAATGTCTGAAAAAGAAGCTGTAAAAGATGCTCAAAATAAGGATAATAAAGAACAACCAGATTATTCAAAATATGTAGCAAGACATGCAAGAAAAGTTGAAGCTCAAAAACAAAGAGACGACGAAGGAAGATAAAATTAATTCCATATAAATATTAGAAAACTAAGTGAAATATTCGCTTAGTTTTCTTGCTTTTTACGACATATTAGTATAAAATAAACAAGAAATTGAATGTTTACAACTTACATGAGGAGAATAAAATATGAAGCAGATTTTATTTGTTATTGCAATGAAAAAGGAAGCAACAGACATTGCAGAAAAATTGAAATTGGAAAAGATTAACGAAAATGTATATAGAAAAGAAAATATTTCTTTAATTATCACTGGAATTGGAAAGCAACAAACAGCAATCAATTTAACCAGATATTTAGAAAACTGTGATATAAAGCCAGATTTAATAATAAATATGGGATATGTTGGCTCTACTAACTCTAAAATTGGAGAATGGGTTAATGTTAGTAAATCTTATAATTATGAATGGAACATTCCAGGAGAGCAACAATATACTGTTGAAGAATTTAATGATGACAGAATTAAAATATTAGAAAATATTAAAAAATTACCATGTTATAGTGCTGAAAGTTTTGTAACACATACAGATATAAAAGACGATGTGCTTTTTGACATGGAACTAAATTCTATTTATATAATTTGTTGCATGTATAAGATGGATTTAATATCACTAAAAAAAGTTAGTGATAATTTGAGTCTGGATGATTACTACAAAAATATAGATATGAAAGAAGTAATGGAATTAACCAGTGGATTAGAATTATTAAGAGGAGAACTATAAATGTATTTGAAAAGACTAGAACTGCAAGGGTTTAAATCGTTTGCAGATAAGACTGTATTGGAATTTAAGCCGGGTATTACAGCTGTTATTGGACCAAATGGTTCTGGTAAGAGTAATATTTCGGATAGCATTAGGTGGGTACTTGGAGAGCAGAGTATGAAGTCTTTAAGAGGTGCAAAGGCAGAAGACGTAATATTTGCAGGTACTCAAAATAGAAAATCGTTGGGATTTGCAGAGGCATCTATTGTAATAGATAACTCTGATGGAAAATTACCAATTGAATATAATGAAGTAACAGTTACAAGAAAATTATATAGAAGTGGTGAGACTGGCTATTTTATAAATAAAACACCATGTAGACTTAAAGATATTATAGAATTGTTTATGGATACCGGTATTGGAAAAGATGGATATTCTATAATTGGACAAGGTAAAATTGACGAAATTTTGAGCAATAAATCAGATGATAGAAGACACATATTCGAAGAGGCTGCCGGAATTGTAAAGTATAGAACTCGTAAGGTGGAATCTGAGAAAAAACTAGAGCAAACAAAGCTCAATCTATTACGTATAAATGATATTTTATCTGAAATAGAAGGACAATTAGATCCTTTGAAATTGCAGGCAGATAAAGCCAGAAAGTTCTTAGATTTAAGAGAAGAACTTAAGAGCATTGAAGTTGGATTATTTGTGTATAACATAAATACATATAAAGAAAAACTTGAACAAATTGTAGAAGATTTACAAATTTTAAAAGACCAAGAGACATCAGAAAGCCAAAAGTTAGAAGAGGGGCAAAATAAAAAAGATACTTTAAAAACTAGAATTGATGAACTTATTGCAGAAATTGAAAATATGCAAAATGTTGGTTTCGAGAGCAAGACGAAGATTGAACAGTTAAATTCTCAGATAAATGTTTCTAAAGAAAGAATTTCAAACAATGCTACAAATGCTGAAAGACTTACAAAAGAAATAGAGGAACTACATCAAAGAATTAATGATTTCAATGAGGAGAAAGATAGCAAGGTTTCTAAGAAGGACAACTTATTTAAGAATAAGGAAAGGTTTGAAACAGAACTAAAAGAGAAGGAAGAAGAGCTTGCAAAAATATCTGCTAAATTATCTGAAAAAGAGCTTGAGATAGAAGGAAAGAAAAAACAGGTAGAAGCCGATACAGACGCAAAATATGAAAGACTTGCCGAAATTAATACATATGAAATTAATTACGAAAACCTAGAAAAAACTAAGAAAAACGTAAAGCAAGAGCTTCAAAGCACTATTTCTGAATTAGATAGTAACAGAATAAAGAAACAAGAAATTTCTAAAAACTTTCAAGAAATAGAAGCAACAAGAAATAAGGCTGTTAAGACTCTAACAGAAATAAAAAATCAAAAAGAAGTGGCTTTAGCCATTATAAAAGAATTTGATGACAAAATAAACAAGCTTACAGCAGAGTACAGAATGAAAGATTCTAGATGTAAGTTCTTAATCGAAACAGAACGTGATAAAGATGGATATATGAAGAGTGTTAAATCTTTACTACTTGCATGTGAACAAAATAGTGAATTAAATGCAGGAGTAGAAGGTGTGCTAGCAAGTCTTATTTCTGTTGACAAAAAGTATGAAACTGCAATCGAAATGTGCTTAGGCCAGGCTATGCAAAATATAGTTACGAAAACAGAAACAGATGCAAAAAAATTGATAGAGCATTTGCGTAAGAACAATTTAGGAAGAGCAAGCTTTTTACCAATTTCATCAGTGCATGGAAAGAAAATAGAAAAAGTAAATTCTAATGGAATAGATGGAGTTATTGGTATAGCAGCAGACCTAGTAAAAGCAGATAAGAAATACCAAGACATAATCTTGAATTTGCTTGGCAGAACAGTAATTGTAGAAAATATGGATAGTGCCATAAAACTTGCAAAGGCTAACAGCTATTCGTTTAGAATAGTAACACTAGAAGGAGACGTAATAAATCCATCTGGTGCAATTAGTGGTGGTTCGGTAGCTCAAAAGACTGTAAATATATTAGGAAGAAGCAGAGAAATTGAAGAATTAAAGTCTAAGTTAGAAGAACTTAATTCGGAAATTAAGAAGCTAGAAAAAGAAAAGGAAGGGCACTCTGTAAAAATAGCCGATACAATAGAAGAATCTGCAAGGCTAGAGAAAAATTTACAAGAAATTGAGATTACATATGCAACTAAAAAGCAAGAATTAGACATGATAGACAGTCAAATTACTAAACTTGAAGAAAAAATGGCTAAGTTAAAAAATCAAGTTGAAGAAATTGATGAAGAAAAGAAAAAATTAGAAGTTTCTAAAGAAGGCACTAAACAAGTAATTGCAAACTTAGACAAAGAAATGCAAGAATTAAATGCAGAGATTACTCAGTTTGCAGAGCTAAATAAAGACGACCAAACATACATAGACAACTTAAATACAGATATAACAGATTTAAAAATTTCTGTATCTTCATTTGATGAGAGCGGAACATCTCTTGACGAAATGATTGCAAGAATAGAACAAGACATTCAAAATGCAAATGCAAGCATAGAGACGAAAAAAGCAGACATAGAGAATGCAAAATTAGAGACTACTAAAAATGAAGAAGCAATTTCAAACTTCGAGCAAGAAATAGAAAGAATTAAATCTGAAGTTACGAACAGCTCCGAAAAGATAGAAGCTCTAAAGAATGAAAAAACAGCTAAAAATGAAGAATTAGAAAAGATAGAGGCTCAAATAGAGTTACAATATAGTGTATTAAATGGTCTAAAAGAGCAAATAGTAAAGGTGGAGAGCAAGAAAACAAAACAAGAACAAGATATAGATGATTTAATAAACAGATTGTGGCAAGAATATGAGCTAACTCCTAACAACGCAGATGGTTACGCAAAGCCAGATAATGTTCAAGTTGCTCAAAAGAAAACAACAGAACTACGTAAAAGTATAGCAGACTTAGGAAGCATAAATGTAGATGCAATAGAAGATTACAAGAAAATGCAAGAAAGATATGACTTCATGAATGAGCAAAGGCTTGATTTAGAAGACTCTATCACAAAGCTTAGAAATGTAATTTCAGAAATGACGACTACAATGCAAAAGCAATTTGATGAGAAATTCAAACAAATAAATAAAAACTTCAACGAAGTGTTCATCGAACTATTTGGTGGAGGAAAAGCAGAGTTAATATTAGAAGATGAAGCCAATATACTAGAATGTGGAATAGACATTAGGGTACAACCACCAGGAAAGAAACTACAAAACATGATGCTATTATCGGGTGGAGAAAAAGCACTAACAGCAATAGCAATATTGTTTGCAATACTAAAAATAAATCCAGCTCCATTCTGCATATTAGACGAAATTGAAGCCGCTCTTGATGACGTAAACGTTGCAAGATATGCCTTATATTTAAAGAAATTCAGCACAGAAACACAGTTCTTAGTAATAACACATAGAAAAGGAACAATGGAAATAGCAGATACAGTTTACGGTGTAACAATGGAAGAAAAGGGAATAAGCAAACTATTGTCAATGAAGCTAAAATAATAGCTTTTGAGATTATATAATAAGGAATACTAGCGATGTATCTTGCAGTATTCTTTTTTATTATTGAAAAATTTTAAAGAAGAGTATGAATTTTTTTCTATAAAATATAAATAATAACTATGGGTGATTTTATGAATATGGATTATAGAAAAATCTTAGAAGAAAGATTAAAGAATGGTATAAAAAATAATGAGTTTGTAATTTATTTGCAACCTAAATTTTATACAAATACTGGTAAACTTGCAGGAGCAGAAGCGTTAATTCGTTGGAATAGAGACGGAAAATTAGTAATGCCAAATATTTTTATTCCGCTGTTTGAAAAATACGAACTTATAACTGAGCTAGATACTTATGTTTTAGAAAATATCTGCAGATTACAACAACAGTGGAGAAAACAGGAATACAACATTGTACCAATATCTGTGAATGAGTCTAGACTTCACTTATATAATGAAAATCATATAAATGACTTAATAGATTTAGTAAATAAATATAATGTTCAGCCTAATACAATAGAACTTGAGATGACTGAAACGACTGTGGTTAATAATGTTGAGCTTGCAAAAGAAGCAGAAAAAAATGTGCATAAATTAGGCTTTATAGTTTCGATGGATGACTTTGGAACAGGGTATTCATCTTTTAGTATGTTAAAAAATATAAACATTGATGTATTAAAAATGGATAAAAGTTTTTTTGATGATGTACTAGAAAGTAGAAGAGGCAAAATAATAATAGAAGCTGTAATAGAAATGTCTCACAAACTTAATATAAAAGTTGTGGCAGAAGGAATAGAAACAAAAGAGCAGGTTGAGTATTTAAAAAATATAAAATGTGACATGATACAAGGATATTATTTTGAAAAGCCGATGACAATAGAAAAATTTGAAGAAAAGTACATGAAATAAAAACATATAGTGAATGAAAGGAAATTTTATTTGTAAATATAAAAACAAGCGAATGTGAGATAATATACAATATTGCTCATTTGCTTGTTTTTTTACGTAATTGTAGAATTTCTAGTTTAATTGTAAAAGTTAGTCGAACGATTGTTATTGCAATTGGAATTATATGGTATTATAATATTACAAGATTATTTCAAAAATATTTAATATCAAGGTTATTTATTCTAAAAACAATACAATCATTGGTACGTATATAATAAATGTTTTATTAGCAGTCTTTATGAAGTTATATGAAAAGGGCTGTTGTAAATTAGTTTTAAACTGTAGATTGTAAATAAATCAGATGAAAAAGTAAAAATATCTTAAATAAAATATTGACCTATAAGTAAACAATAATGTATAATTAAGGAGAAGAATGAATGAAAAAAGAGAACATGTATGTGCCATCAGGGCTAAAAACAAGAAATGGAAAAGATATAATGTGAAAGATTAAGGTAATTATGTGAGAATTTAATTTTAAATAATAATATTGGCGGAAATCTTGATTTTATTATGTAAATGCTATTGAAAAATGTACTTTTAATCGTTAAGTTATTTACTTAATAATGAGTTGTGAAGACGAAAAAAATATGAAAACAAAAGATGTAAGAGGAATTACAATAATTTCGCTAGTAGTTACCATAGTAGTTTTATTAATATTAGCAGGAGTGAGTATTAGCACACTGGTAGGAGAAAATGGTGTTGTAGATAATGCAAAAAAACACAGAATAATACATATTATCAAATTGCAAGGGAAGAAGTAAGTCAATTAGTATTAGAGCATAAGCTAAGAAAGAGAGATGAAACACTAGAAGAATTTTTAACATCCAAAGTTCCAGCGAGAATAGATGGAGTAACTAGAAAAGATGATAATACTTTAATTGTAAAAAAGAATGGGTATGAAATTGAAGTACAAGAAGTTAAAGCAGAAAGCCAAACATTAACATTAAATGTATTATCATTTTATAAAAAAGTAAAAAACAGTCTACATAATACTTGCAAGCCTTGCAAAATAGTAGTAAAATATATTATATATGGTATTTTTTACAAAGGAGATTTGTATGGATAGGGAAGTTACGAGGATTAAAGATTTGAAAAAAGAAGAATTGGAAGAAAAAGTATTAGAATTAAGAAAAAGAGACTGTCCAGGATATGAAATTGCAACAACATTACATATAGAACAACGTAAGGTTACGAGAATTATAAATAGTTTAATAAATCAAGGATTATTAAATGAAGAAGATAGGAGTCTAAAAAAGAAGGGAACATTACAAAGAAAACAGAAAACATTAGAGTTAATAAATGACGGAAAAACTATAAAAGAAATTGCTAATATATTAGATATATCACTAGATACGGTGTATGTATATATTAAGCAATTTATTGAAGAAGGTAAGATATCAAAAGATGATTTAAAAAGAAATGTAGATTTGGATTTGGAAAATAAAGTGTTGGAACTTAGAGAAAAAAGATATTCTAAAATGCAAATAATGCAAGAGCTTGGCATAGGAAAAAATGCTGTAGTTGATATAATTCAGAGGTTAGCCGATGAAGGAAAGATAACAAGTACTAGATTGATAAAGAAACCAGAAAAAATAATAAGAAAAAATCAAAGTAGAGATGACATACAAGAACTATTTAGTAGTGAATATACTATAGTTGAAGTAGCTAAAATATTAAGAACAAGTATAAGTAATGTTTTTGACTATGTATATGAGCTTATTAGTGAGGGAAAGCTTGATAAAAATGTAATAGTTTTGAAAAGAAAAGCAAGTTTAGCGGAAGTTGAACAGAGGATTATAGCTTTGTTAGAGCAAGGAAAGAATAGACAGCTTATTTCGGAAGAATTACAGCTTTCATATAATGAAATTAATCCTATAATATCTAGATTAATTAAAGAAAAAAGGGTTAGTCCAATAAGGAAAAACAATAAAGAAAAAGATTTAGTTGATGGAACAAAATATACAGTAAGCAATGATAAAATTATTTATGACTGTAGAAGAAAAATGGAGACATATGAAGAGAATATAAACAGTGGAATAATTAGCGGAGTTACAAAAAGACAATATGCAAATTGTTGCAAAAAAATAGTTGAATGTGGTGGAAAGTTAACCCAAAAGGAAGTTGAAGCTTTAGCCGAAACAGTTGCTTATGGAGAAGGAAAATTTGATATAGATTCTCTTGTTTTTGTCAGCAATGAATATGGCAAATTTGGAGATTACACATCTGCACAAAGAATGTGTACCATATGTATTGAAATATATGGAGAAAATGATACAATTTTTAAGGTTAAAGAAACATTAAAGGCGGCTAGAGAAAAACAAATGGCTTATGAACTTATGAAACAAGGCAAAACAGATATAGAAATAATGAATGCTACCACTTTAAGGCAAGTAGATGTTATAAAAATGAGAAAAGAATATTTTAGCAAACAAAATGAAGCGGAAGCTGAAAGATAAAAATATATAAAATGAATAATTAATGGACAAGTAGAATACTATGTATAAAAAGTACATAGTGTTTTTTGTTTTTTAGAAAGATATGAAAATTTTTCTAATAAAATTACCAAATGAAAAGGGAGGAATTTTTATGTGGCATTCTAGTAGTGTTGAGGAGGTTTCAAAAAAATTAAAGACTAATATTAATATTGGTCTATCGGAAGAGGAGGCTCAAAAGAGGTTTGAAAGGTATGGACCGAATAATTTGAAGGAGAAGAAAAAAGAGAGTATATTTGTTAAGTTTATTAAACAATTTAATGATTTTATGATTATTACATTAATAATTGCTGCTATTATATCGGCAGTTGTTTCTAAGCTTAACGGAGAAGCGGATTACATAGACTCTATTATAATTGTCGCAATAGTTATTTTTAATGCAATTATGGGATTAGTTCAAGAACAGAAGGCAGAAAAATCGTTAGAGGCACTAAAGAAGATGTCTGCTCCAAATGCAAAAGTTAGAAGGAATGGACGAGTTCAAGAAATTGATGCAACAATGGTGGTTCCAGGAGATATTGTAATTTTAGAAGCGGGAAATTATGTGCCAGCGGATTGCAGATTGATAAATTCATATAATTTGAAGATTGAAGAGTCGGCATTAACAGGAGAAACCATTCCTAGCTTAAAGGATAGTAGTAAGATTTTAAAAGAAAATACCGCAATGGGTGATTTATGTAATATGGTATTTGCAACTACAATAGTAGTAAATGGCCATGGAGAGGCAATAGTTGTTGAAACTGGAATGAATACAAGAGTTGGCAAAATTGCTGGAATGATAATAGAGGATGAGTCTCCAGAAACACCAATTCAAAAGAAACTTGCAGAGGTCGGGAAGATTTTAGCAATTGCTTGTATAATAATTTGTGTATTAATATTTGTAATAGGAATTTTTAAGAAGATTCCTATTATAGAAATGTTTATGACGTCTGTTGGTCTCGCGGTTGCAGCAATTCCAGAGGGGCTACCCGCAATTGTTACTATAATGCTTTCTATTGGTGTTACAAAAATGGCTAAGAAAAATAGCATTATACGTAAGCTTCCGGCAGTTGAAACGCTTGGAAGCAGTAGCGTAATTTGCTCTGATAAGACAGGAACTTTAACACAAAACAAAATGACTGTAACAGAGGTTAGAAATTGCTTTGGAAGAGCTAACAGCAATGAAAGAAAGTTTATTTTTGAACTTGGAACTATGTGTACAGATACAACAGAAGAAAGAATTAATGGTAAGCTAGGCTTTGTTGGAGAGGCAACAGAAGTTGCAATCTCGAATGCAGCAATGGAAGAAGGAGTAAGTAAATCTTTTTTATATGATGAAATGAAAAGAATTAATGATATTCCATTTGACTCAAAAAGAAAGATGATGACAACAATTCACAAATACGGAAATAGATATAGAATAATTACAAAAGGAGCACCAGATGTATTATTAAAGAGATGTAGCAATTGTTATTCCGGTGGTCAAATCGTGCCAATCTTTAGTAAAAAAGACGATATAAATGAACAGAATAATCAAATGGCAGAAAAGGCTTTAAGAGTAATTGCTGTAGCATATAAAGATGTAGAAAAATTGCCAGAAATGCAAGATGTGGAGAAAGACTTAATATTTTGTGGTTTAATTGGAATGATTGATCCTCCAAGAGAAGGAGTGAAAGAGGCAGTAAGAACTTGTAGAAGAGCTGGAATAAAAACAGTAATGATAACAGGAGACCATTTGCAAACTGCGAAGGCTATTGCGAAAGAATTAGGAATATTGAAAAGAGGCGATTTAGCAATAGATGGTGAAACTTTGGAGAGAATGAGCCAGCACGAACTTGAACAAAACATAATGGATTATTCAGTATTTGCAAGGGTTTCACCAGAACATAAGGTAAGAATTGTGAAAGCTTTTCAGAGTACAGGTGCAGTAGTTGCAATGACAGGAGATGGCGTTAATGATGCTCCTGCATTGAAGAATGCAGACATAGGAATTGCAATGGGAAAAGGTGGCACAGACGTGGCAAAAAATGCGGCAGACATGATTTTGCTAGATGATAATTTTGTTACAATTGTAGAGGCTGTAAAACAGGGCAGGAACATATATGATAATATAAAAAAGGCGATACATTTTTTAATTTCTACTAATATAGGAGAAATAGTAACAATATTTTTCGGATTAGTATTAGGAATAAAATCACCATTACTGGCAATCCAGTTATTGTGGATAAACTTAGTAACAGACTCGCTTCCAGCCATTGCATTAGGCTTAGAAAAAGAAGAAGAAAATATAATGAGTAGACTCCCTAGAAATCCTAAAAAGAATTTATTCGCAGATGGATTATGGTGGAAAATAATAATAGAGGGAGCAATGCTGGGAATGTTTACTCTATTGGCATTTAGTATTGGAAATCGTTTATATTCCGTAGAAGTTGGCAGAACAATGGCATTTTTAGCATTAGGAATTTTGGAACTAGTTCACAGTTTTAATATTAAGAGTGAAGAAAGTATATTTAAGATTGGAGTATTTGAAAATAAGTATTTGATTGGAGCATTAGTATTAGGAGTAATTTTGCAGGTAATAGTAGTCGTTGTAAGTCCACTTGCGCAGATTTTTAGTTTAGTTCCATTAACAGGAATACAATGGCTATATACAGTACTAATTGCGATAGCACCAATACCAATAGTAGAAATACAAAAAGCTGTAAATGGATATAAATTTGGAAGAGTAGTATATGCAAAAAATAATTAGACAACACGAACTATTTTTTTACAATTTAATGAAAGAAACAGCTCTATTTTACTGGAAATTACTTTTACACAAAATGTAAGACTAAGTTCTATATACAAAAATGAGTGTAAAACTAAGCTCAAGTAGCTACTTAAAGTTAAAAATTGAATTTACATTTAAGTATTAGAGAAAAAACGCAGGAAATAAGCTAAAAAGGTTGAAATTTAACATGATTTTATGATATAATATTATGTTGACAGACTAAATAAAAAATAGGAGGAGCCATGGCACAGAAAATGAGTGTATCAAATAAAAGAAATGTGAAAACATTATCAAGAAAGGAAAAAGATGAAAGAAAGCAACAAGTTTTAAAACTATATCAAGAAGGGCTTCCACCAAAGGCAATAGCTCGTGAAATGGGAAGATCTATGAGTTTAATATATAATATAATAGCAGAACTAAAAGAAGAAGGAAAAATAGTAAATGAAAAGCCATTTGAAAATGTTGAAGTAAGAGATGCTGTAATTATGTATATGATTAACAGAAAATATACAGATAGAGAAATAGGAAGGCTTATAGACGTTTGTGTAAATACTATACAAAACATAAAAAATAAAAAAGAACGTTTAACTGATGAGGAAATAAATAAAATTATTAAGGAAAAAGCCAGTGAGATTGAATTTGCAAATGCAATGTACATAGAAAGAAAAGTTGATAGTAATGAGAAAAAGCTGATAGAATTATTGCAACAGAATGAATTAAACCTTAAAGAAATTGCAGAACAATTACAAATGAGCATGAATGGATTAAAAAAAGTGATAGAGCATTTAATATTTCAAGGTAAAATAGATGCTAAAATTTGTACAAGAGCAATGCAAGATTATATGGAAGAGAAAAAAATGAAAACGGAATTTGACAGAAAAAAATATAATTCTGAAAAATCGGCTGTTAGCTCAGTAAAAAGATGTAGAAAAGAGTTAAAGCTGTTAATAAAAAGAGCTGAAGTTAAAGAGATTAGTGAAGACGAAAAGTCTAGATATTTTGAATTATGCAAGCAAATTGTAAAAAATGGAGAAAGACTAACACTAGAAGAAATTGAGGCATTATCAGATTCAATTGCATATGGTGAAGGAGAAGTTGATTTAGAAGCAATTAAATTTATTGCTAATGAGTATGCAAAAGCAGAAAATTTAAAGCCAGTACTTCAATTAATAAACACATGCATTGCAGACCATGGAGAAAATAAAAAATTAGAAGAAGCAAGAAATATTGTGTTAGGCTTGTATAAGAAACAAGTAATAAGAACATGCTTAAAACAAGGATTTTCAGTTGAAGAAACTATGGCGAGAGCTGGTGCAAGTGAAAACGAAGTAAGAGAGATAAAAAGACAATATTTAAATAATAATAAACAAAAAGAAATATGCCCAGCAAAAAAAGCGGAAGTTGGACGTTAATAAATTATAAAATGAATGACTGAAAACGTTATGTTTTCAGCCATTTGTTGTTTTGATAATAAAATGTTTAGTAACTGTATGAAAAGACTATATTTTTATTTTTAAAAGAGAAATATTAAGCATTAAATTTTAAAAAGGTATACATAATTAACAGAATGCATAAAAAATTTGCATTTGTATAAAATATATGGTATAATGGAAAGCGTCGCAGTAAAAAAGGAGTGTGAAATTATTTTATACAATAGATTAAAACACTGCACGAAAGAAATTTTAAAATTGCTAACAATTGCTTCAATAGCACTATTTATAATAATTGCAATAGTATTTGTAAAATATAATCCAGTGTATGCTGTGAAAATAAACGACGAAGTAATAGGCTATGTAAAAAGCAAAAAGGCAATTGAGGAAAAAATAAATAACGAAGTATTAACATCAGATAATCCATGTGCTGTATTCACAGAATTAAATGTAGAACCAACATATGAGTTGATTTTATCAGATGTTGAGGCAGAAGATGATGATAAAATAGCAGAAGTGCTATCAGAAAATATAACTACAATGTATAAAGTTTATGCGGTTACGATAAACAATGAAATAGAAACATATGTAAATACTGTGGAAGAAGCGGAAAATATAGTTGCAGAAATGCAGAGTGAATATTCAGAAGAAGTTGCAAAAGTTGGAATTCAAGAACAATATACAACAGACTTCGAGAGTATTGGAACTCAATCATTAGAAGTTGCAAAATTAAGTGTTGATACAGATTTAAGAGGTATTAAAACAGAGCAAGAAAGAATAGCAGAAGCAACATTTAATGGAGTATATTTTAGTGTAAAACCAGTAGTAGGAAATATTACATCAAGATATGGCGTAGTAGAAACTAGCGTAAGAAACCATGCTCATGGAGGCTTAGATATAGCGGCTCCATATGGAACAAGTATAAAAGCAGCAGCTGATGGAACAATTTCATATTCTGGATGGATGAGTGGATACGGTTACTTAATTATAATTGACCATGCAAATGGAGTGCAAACATATTATGGACACTGTAGCAAATTATATGCATCTGTTGGAGATGAAGTAACAGCAGGAGATGTAATTGCAGCAGTTGGTTCAACAGGGAATTCAACAGGAAACCACTTACACTTAGAAATAAGACTAAATGGAAAGAAAATAAATCCACAATTATATTTATATAAATAAAAAAATAATTATAATATTTAATTAAACAGTGAAAAGTTAAAGGAATGTTTTGTATTTACAGAGCATTCTTTTTTGAAATAAGAGCAGAGTATTTTAATAACTGTATTGAGATTTATAGTGAAAAATATTAAATGAAATTACATAAATATTCGCTTTCTTTTCACAAACTTTTCACAAATATATTGTATTATAACATTAGATTAGGGTAGAATGATTAATGGAGCTAATCTAAACAAAAACTTCTCGCAAGATGTTAATTTGAAACTTGGTAAGAACAAAATATAGTATAAAAAGCTAAAAATACTAAAAAGAAAATTTTTAATGTCTTGAAGAAAGAGAGAAAGGATAGTAATAAAAATGGAAGAGAATAAGGAAAATGTAAAAACACCAGATGCAGTTGTAGATAAATCTGGTAAAGAATTTAAGGCAGTAAAACAATCAGAAAAAAAGCAAAAAGGTCAATCTAACTTTGGAAAAAGTGTAGCAGTACCATTTTTGAGTGGTGTGCTTGGTGCAACACTTGTATTAGGAACATGTTTAGGAGTCCCAGAGATACGAAGCAATATAATAGGAGAAAACAAAAACAATAATAATTCTGTTTCAACCAGCACAAGTGCGTCAACGGGAACATTAAACACAACACAAATTTCTTTAGAAGATTATTCTGGAACAGGAATTGCTGTTGCACAAAAAGTATTACCTTCAATAGTAGGTATTGAAGTAAACTACACGGTTAATTCAATGTTCTTTAATCAACAAAATACAGCAACTGCAACAGGCTCTGGAATTATTATTAGCGAAGATGGATACATTATTACAAATAACCATGTAATAAGCTCAAGCTCAGCTTCATCATATTATACAATTGGAGAGGCAAACTCTATAAAGGTAACATTAAATGGTGATGAAACTAAGTATGATGCTAAAATAGTAGGAACTGATTCACAAACAGACTTAGCTGTAATAAAAATAGATAAAACAGGTCTAACAGCAGCAGAATTAGGGAACTCAAGCTATGTACAAGTAGGTGAATTTGCAATGGCTGTAGGAAGCCCATTAGGAATGCAAAACACTGTTACAGGCGGTATGATTTCTGCACTAGATAGAGAAGTAACAGATTCAGATGGAAAAACCTTTACATTAATTCAAACAGATGCTGCTATAAACTCTGGAAACAGTGGTGGAGCCTTAGTAAACAGCCAAGGTCAAGTAATAGGAATAAACACATTAAAAGTTTCATCAACAGGTGTTGAAGGAATGGGATTTGCAATTCCAATTGATTCTGCAAAACCAATTATAGAACAATTAATTCAATACAATAAAGTAAAAAGACCATATATAGGAATTTCTGGTAGAGATTTGGACGAAACAACAGCAAAGAGAAATAACCTAGTAGTGGGTGTTTATGTTGCAAGTGTAGACGAATATTCAGCAGCAGAAAAAGCTGGAATAAAGGCTGGAGACGTAATAGTAAAGGCTGACGGACAAGAAATAAAAACTATGACAGAATTAAACAATATTAAGAATACACACAATATTGGAGATACAATGACAGTAACAGTAAACAGAAATGGACAAGAGAAAGAGATTACATTAACATTGCAAGAACAATAATGTTATTGAAAAAAATTAAAATTTTAAAGACTATATAAATTAAACATGAATAAATTTATATTACCAATACAAATTAATAAAATACTAATTAGTTACATTTAGTTCACAAAAAGGACAAAAAGTATTGGTAATATATAACCATAGTTAGTAATAAGTTACTCCATTACTAACTAAAAAATTAGAACATCCCCTTTTATTTTCGGATCGATTGCTAAAGAGATAATAGCAATCGATTTTTTACGTTTAAATTGAATGGTTGCTAAATAAAGATAAAAAAATATCCTTAAGTAATAAACTTAAGGTAAAATAATCTATATAATAATATTGATGGTGTACCATATGATGCAAATTTGATAAAAAACTCATTCATTACATGAATAAACAGGTAAGGATGAGTTTTTTGTTATGCAAAAAAAGAGCAACAAATTATACAAAGAAACTATGTCAATCGATTTTAAAGGTTAAATACTATTGACTGTTAAGAATGAATAACCTATAATAGCATAAGTAGGAGGTAGACATGAACATATATCCTAAACTAGATAAAAATTTTAATGGACTTAAAGAATTAGAAAAATATATAAAAAAAGATAAAGGTGTAGAACTACAGTTTTTTCACGAAGATGGAGTATGGGGAAATTATGATTTTAATACAGCTATAAATACTCTTATGAAGAAAATACCAAGTATAAAGGAAATTACAATACATCCACCATTGGATGATTACGATATTGAACTTGTTGTACTAAAAGATAGGAAAATATTAGAAACAAAAATTGAAGAAGCAATAAAAATATCAAAACAATATAATATAAAAATAAATTTGTTGTACCATGTTGGTTGGAATATGAAGATGATGGAACAAGGTGCTATTGAAAGAATAGAAAAATCATTAAATTTATTAAAAGAAACTAATGTTAATATTGTACTGGAAAACATTTTTGGAATGAATGAATATGAACAAAAATGTACTGTTATAGAAATATGCAAAAAAATAAATAATCCACATCTAAGAGCCTGTATTGATGTTTGCCATTTACATTGTATGGCGAATATTTTTAAGCTAGACTTTGATTCTTTTATGAAAAGTTATATTGAAAAAGATCAAGCTAGTAAATATGTTTATCAAATTCATTTTTCAGACACAAAGAATAATGATGGGTATATTAATAAAGAAACACATGGTAGAAAGCATGATTCTTTAAGTGAAGCTCTGCAAGACTATAATATTTTAAAATTATATAATATGACAAATGCTAATATAATAACTGAAATATCAGAGGAAAATTATAACACAAGAAAAGATCAAGTAGATGAAATTAAATTATTAGAAAAAATTAGGGAGCATTAGAAATGAAAAAGAACAATGGTATGGGAATAATAAAATTAATTTTGATGGTGGTTTTAATAGTAGTTGTGACTATAACTGGTGTGTATTTTACACGCAAAAAATATAGAGAAGTAAAAGCAGAAACTATAAGAACTGATATGTTACAAGTTCAATGGAAATTAAAAGACTATATTGATAAACAGACCGTAAAAGGCGAAGAAAAGAAATATCTTGGTACTAAAGTTAGTGAGATGCAAGATAACGAAATAATTAAAGATTTTCTTGCTAAGAAGATAATTTCAGAAGAAGAATACGATAAATATTATGTTTTGCAAGACGAAAATTTGGCAGAAGCTGGGCTAGAAATTACAAATTACGAGGGCAGTTATTTCTTAATTAATTATAATACATATGAAGTAATAGATACAAAAGGATATAATAAATCTGATGACGAGGTATTGTACAAATTAACTGATATAAATAAGAAAGATGATGAAAATACAACTTCTGAAAATGACAATACTGTTGAAAGAAACAACAGAAAGTAATGATGAAAAGGAAGAAGCAGAATAAAATCTTATAAATTGATATATGAACTAAGAGAGGAAAGTAGAATGAAAGAAAAAGAAGAACAACGATTAATTCAACTAAAAGCAATAGAAGAGGAAATTCATAATTCTGGAGTAGAATATATATGTGGGATAGATGAAGCTGGGCGTGGACCACTTGCAGGACCTGTTGTAATTGCTGCAGCAATAATGCCAAGAAATTCTATGATTGAAGGAGTGAATGATTCTAAAAAGGTATCGGAAAAGAAGAGAGAAGAACTATATGAAATTATAACAAAAGAAGCTATTAGTTATGGTGTTGGAATTATAGACCAAAAAGAAATTGATAGGATTAATATTCTAAATGCTACTAAGGAAGGTCTTACAATGGCTGTAAAAGAGCTTAATCCAAGACCGGACTTAATAATAGTAGATGCATTAACCAAAATAGATACTGATGGGATACCATATCAGTCTATTATAAAGGGAGATGCTATATGCTATTCAATATCTGCAGCTTCAATAATTGCAAAGGTTACAAGGGATAGAATTATGAGACAGTGGGATGAAATATATCCTCAATATGGGTTTGCAAAACACAAAGGATATGGTACTGCAGAACACATAAAAGCATTAAAAGAATATGGACCATGCCCTTTACATAGAGAGTCATTTATTAAACATTTTGTATAAAAGAGGAAGAAAGAAATGAACATTTTAGATATAATTGAAAAAAAGAGAGATGCGAAAGAATTAAATAAGGAAGAAATTGAATTTTTTGTAAAAGGCTATACAGATGGTAGCATACCAGATTACCAAGCTGCTGCTTTAGTTATGGCAATTTACATAAATGGAATGACAAAAGAAGAGACAACTAATTTAGCTTTAGCCATGGCATATTCAGGAGATGTATTAGATTTATCAGATATTGGAGAAGTCGTTGATAAACATAGCACTGGTGGAATTGGAGACAAGATTACGTTAATTCTAATGCCAATAGTTTCAGCGTTAGGTGTGAAAGTTGCTAAGATGTCTGGAAGAGGACTGGGAGCAACTGGCGGAACAAAGGATAAATTAGAAGCAATTCCAGGATATAGAACAGAGATTGGAATAGATGAATTTATAGAAAATGTAAAGAAAATCGGGATAAGTTTGATTGGTCAAACACTAAACTTAGCTCCAGCAGATAAAAAATTGTATGCTTTAAGAGATACAATTAGTTGTACTGCTAATATTCCACTAATAAGCTCTAGTATAATGAGCAAGAAAATTGCAGCAGGAGCAAATAAAATAGTTCTAGATGTAACCTGTGGAAGCGGTGCATTCATGAAAACTGTTGGTGAGGCAAGAGAATTGTCTAGAACCATGATTGACATTGGAAAGCTAGCAAATAAAGAAACTGTATGCATAATAACAAACATGGATCAACCTTTAGGAACTATGGTGGGAAATACACTTGAAGTTATAGAAGCAATAGAAGCTTTAAAAGGCAATATGCAAGATGATGTAAAAAATGTTATACTAGAATTAGGTGCTTATATATTAAAACTGGATGGAAAAGGCGATAACATTCAAGACAATAAAGAGAAAATTGAGCAAGTAATATCAAATGGAGAAGCGTATAGAAAATTCTTACAATTAGTAGAAAATCAAGGTGGAGATATTGGCTATATAGAAAATACGGAAAAATTTACAAAGGCTAAATATAGAATGCCAGTAGAAGCGGTAAAGACTGGATATGTACAAAAACTAAATGCAGAAGATGTAGGAAAAATAGCAATGCATTTAGGTGCAGGCAGAATGAAAAAAGAAGATGACATAGACTATGCTGTTGGAATAGAACTACTAAAAAAAGTGGGATGCCACGTAGAACAGGGCGAAATAATTGCTTACATATATGCCGACGATGAACAAAAAGGCAGAGAAGCCGTAGAAAAATTGCAACAAACATATGAAATAGGTGAACAAAATGTGGAAAAAGTTGCAGATATAATTGAAATAATTGAATAAACTACAAAAAGATATCATTTTATAAAACTTAACATGTCGTGCTAGGTCGGGCTATTTAGCCTTCAAAAAGTGCACTTCCAGTCTCTTTTTATAAAATGATATTTTTTTCATATTTTTATAAGGAAATATTGTGTATTTTGTTTGCTTCTGAGTTTAATCCTAAGTTTGTTAAAGTAGTGTATACATTTTTATCTTGTAAAAATCTATTTACATTTTTTAAAGAAACTCCAGTAGATTCTGCTAAAGATTCAACAGTTACAGAAGAATCGGCCTCACTTAAAAAAGTTTTTAAATGGTTTATTTCATGTTCATCTTTAGATTGACAATTAGGGCATACTGAGTTTTTTGAAGCAAAAAAGCTTCCACAACGTTCACATCTATTTAAATTCATTTGTTACCTCCTATGAAAAATATTAATTTCAAAAGAATTCTATCATAAAAATGTCAAAATATAAATAGAAAAATCAAAAAATGTAGAAAATGAAAAAAATAGTTATAAAAAATCTAAAAATGTGATAAAACACCGTCGAAAACCTTCTAAAAATGTGAGAAAACTTAAAATTTCAAAAAAAGCTTGATTTCTAGCTATTTGTTGTGATATAATAATTTCTGTTAAAAATACGCACACAAATTCCAGTTTAAAAGCAGTGCTTTTGTAAAATCTATTTAAATGCAAAGGTTCTTTTAAATGTTAAAGATTTGTGGAGGGTAAAAACTAAAAGGAGGAACAAAAAATGGCAGTAGTTGCAATGAAACAATTACTAGAAGCTGGTGTTCATTTCGGACATCAAACAAGAAGATGGGATCCTAGAATGGCTGAATATATATTCCAAGCTAGAAACGGAATTCACATCATCGATTTACAAAAAACATCAAAAAAATTAGATGAGGCTTATGCTTTCTTAAAAGAGCAAGCTGAAGAAGGAAAAACAGTTCTATTTGTTGGAACAAAGAAACAAGCTCAAGACTGCATGAAAGAAGCAGCTGAGAAATGTGGTATGTACTACGTTAACCAAAGATGGTTAGGTGGAATGCTTACAAACTTTGCTACAATCGAAAAGAGAATTGAAAGATTAAATCAATTAGAAAAAATGGAAGAAGACGGAACTTTCGAAGTATTACCAAAGAAAGAAGTTATTCTTTTAAAGAAAGAAATGGATAAACTAGAGAAAAATCTAGGTGGAATCAAAAACATGAAAGAAATGCCTGGAGTTTTATTCATAGTAGATCCTAAAAAAGAAAGAAATGCTATATTAGAAGCTAAAAAATTAAACATTCCTACAATAGGATTAATCGACACAAACTGCAACCCAGATGATGTTGATTATGTTATCCCAGGAAATGATGATGCTATAAGAGCAGTTAAATTAATAGCTGATACAATGGCTAATGCAGTAATCGAAGGTAGACAAGGAGAAACTCTAGAAGTTACATCAGATTCAGAAGATGCTATGGAGACAGAAGAAGCTACAGCTCCAACAGATATGGAAGAAGTAGTTGAAGCAGCTAGCGATGCTGAATAATTTATAGTTTATAAAAATAATTAATAAACAATACCAAAGGGGTAGGGCGGCTGCCCTATCCTTTAATGTTTGACTCTAGTAAAATTGATGGGTTAGACATTAAAAAAGAATTAAATCGCCCCAAAAGGGGCGTCCCTAATGGGAGAAAAATAAGGAGGATATAAAATGATAACAGCAAGCCAAGTAAAGGAATTAAGAGAAAAAACAGGTGCAGGAATGATGGAATGCAAGAAAGTTTTAACAGAAACAGATGGTGACATTGAAAAAGCAATGGAACTATTACGTGAAAGAGGAATAACAAAAGCTGCTAAAAAGGCATCTAGAGTTGCTGCAGAAGGATTAGTAGGTAGCTTCATTTCAGAAGACGGAAAAGTAGGTGCTATAGCTGAAGTTAATGCTGAGACAGATTTCGTAGCAGAGAATGCAGAATTCAAACAATTTGTTAATGATATTGTAAAGCAAGTTGCTTTAAATAACCCAGCTGATGTTGAAGCTTTATTAGAAGAAAAATTCATAGCAGATCCAGAAAAAACTGTTAAAGAAGCTTTAATAAATAAAATAGCTACAATTGGAGAAAACATAACAATAAGAAGATTTGTTAGATACGAGACAACAGATGGAACATTAGGACAATATGTTCATGGAGCTGGAAAAATAGCTGTATTAGTAGAAATGAAGAATGCAGATGCAGAATTAACAAAAGACATTTGTATGCAAATAGCTGCTTCTAAGCCAGAATTCTTAAACAGAGAACAAGTTCCACAAGAAAGAGTAGACAAAGAAATGGAAATACTAAAAGTTCAAGCTATGAATGAAGGAAAACCAGAAGCTATAGCTGAAAAAATGGTACAAGGAAGAATTGGAAAATTCTATTCAGATATCTGCTTAGTAGACCAAGAATTTGTTAAAGATATGGACAAAAAAGTTAGCCAATTATTAAAAGAAAAGAATGCAGAAGTTGTTAGATTTGCAAGACTTGAAAAAGGTGAAGGAATAGAGAAAAAAGAAGAAAACTTTGCTGAAGAAGTTGCAAAACAATTAAAATAGAATAAGAACTAAAAATAACAAAAGAAAGTTGAAAATATTGAAGAAAAATTCAATATATCAACTTTCTTTTTTATTGTATTTTGTATTGCTCTTTGCTCTAGAAACTGGTATAATTAGCATGTAAAATTAACAACAACACAGAAAATAGATTAAAAGAAATTATAAATCAATTTTGCTGTATGTGCATTCAAATAAAGCGAGGAAGGAAATTAATTAATGAAAACATCTGAGAAAAAAGAGGTAAAGGAAAAAGCAAAAAAAGAAGATTCACAAAAAGTTAAGAATATAAAATTTCATATACTTGCAATTTTTTGCATTATAATTTTTTGTGCATCAATTTGTCCTGTAACAATGCAAAATGATACGTATTATACGATAAAAATAGGTGAACACATAATTAATACTAAAACTGTAGATATGCAAGACCCATTTTCATGGCATGAGTTACCATATACATATCCTCATTGGGCTTATGATGTAATGATTTATTTGATATATAATTTAGGAGGATTTTTAGGAATTTTTATATCAACAATAGTATTTGCGTGTATATTAGGTATTCTAATGTATTGTACAAACTATAAAATATCTAAAAACAAACTAATCTCGTTTGCAATTACAATTGGTGGAATGTTCTTGATAAAAGATTATATAGCAGCAAGAGCACAACTTGTAACATTTATATTGCTTGAACTTACAATTTTATTAATAGAAAATTTCTTAGAAAAGAAAAAAGTAGGCTATGCTATTGGAATTATAGTTATATCTACAGCAATAGCAAACTTACATTGTGCTGTATGGCCATTTTTCTTTGTAATATTCTTGCCATATATTGCAGAATATTTAATATTTACTGTAATTGAAAAGTTTGCTGAAAAAAATAGTGAACCTGCTTTATATAACTTTTTAAGTGGACCCTTAGAAATAGATCCAGAAGAGGTGGGTAAAGTTGAATTATTTACTTTAGTAGAAAATATTTTAGAAATAGCTGATATTGAGAAGTGGAAAGCTTTTTTAAAATTAGCAGTTCGATAGATTTAATTGAAATTGAGGAACTGCTATTAAGTAGATATAGTAACATTGATTATATTTTAAAACTTCATTTTCTAGAAGGTTATGAGATCATATTAAAAGCTTATGATAAAGAAATAGAGGATAGGATATGGGATAGATGGTTAATTGACTATAAGAATATGACCGAAGATAACTTTATTAATTTTGAAGATTATAAAAGTAAACTTATAATTAAAAATCAATCAGTAGAAGAGGATAAAGTAACAAAAGAGGAGCTTTTATTACTGGCTGAAGAAATAGAAAATAAAATCTCACAGAAAAGAGGTGAGGAGTAATGGCAACAGAAGTATTTAAACTCTTTGGTAGTATTATGGTTGATAATGACAAAGCTAATAAGAGTATTAGTGATACTGACAAAAAAGCTGAAGGGTTAGCAGGTAAATTCTTAAGTGCTGTAGGAACTGTAGCTAAATTTGGAACTGCTGTTGTTGCAGCTGCAGGAACTGCTGCTGTTGCATTAGGTACAGTAGCTACTAAAGCAGCTATTGATTTTGAAAATCAAATGTCTAATGTTGCAACTTTATTGGATGGTGATGTTAAAGGGAAAATACAAGACTTAGGAATGGAAGTTAAAAATTTATCTACATATACTGGAGTTAGTTCTGAATTACTAACTGACGGGTTATATCAGGTAATTTCAGCATTTGGAGAAACAGCTGATTCTATGAATATATTAGCAACAGCAAGTAAGGGAGCAAAGGCAGGTAATGCAACAGTAACCGATTCAGTAAATTTATTAGCAGCAGTAACAAAAGGATATGGTGATACATCTAAAGAAGCAGCTGAAAAAGCATCAGACCTGGCGTTTTTAACTGTTAAGTTGGGGCAAACTTCATTCCCAGAACTTGCATCAAGCATGGGTAAAGTAATTCCATTAGCATCAACAATGAAGGTAAGCCAAGAGGAACTATTTGGAGCAATGGCAACTCT
>ERZ837487.1051-NODE-1051-length-35770-cov-18.773457_pt1 | contig 35770 bp, 58 predicted proteins | sample MGYA00519911_ERZ837487 | MGnify/ENA primary metagenome ERZ837487 (study PRJEB31850, sample SAMEA3708818) | human gut metagenome | biome: human gut; feature: human-associated habitat; material: faeces | place: China | collected 2014 ... | reverse complement strand
AGCCACTAGGTAGATTCGCCAAGATGTACCTGCTCTTTGATAGGAGTGAATGTGAGGAAATGTTGAAACATTACATTGAAGCAAAGGTATGGAGCGAGAAGATCTGACAAAATGTGTGGCAGTAACACAGGGCGATGAAGCATATCCGTGATAATGATACTTCCGGATTGTAAAGAGATTTGCAGTCCGGTCAATTTGAATGACGGTGCAAGACCGATGTGGGTAGAGTAATGACCTGCCACCTGTATGGATTTTTTTGTTATCTGCTGATGAGAGATAGGAGCTGAGTTTCTATTTGTCATGGGCAGATAATGTGCTGCCTATTTTGAAGATATGGAGGTGTTCATAATAGATAACATAGAAGCAAAAATGAAGGGAAAGATGGTTCCGATTTGGGAAAAATATATGTTAACGGTCGATGAGGCTGTTCAATATTTTGGAATTGGTGAAAAGAAGATAAGGATGCTGATTTCTGAAAATACTGATACTGATTATTGTTTTACGGTGCAGGTTGGGAATAAATCGTTGATTAATCGGCATAAATTTGAAGAATTTCTTAATCAAACCGCTTCCTTGTAGAAATGAAAAATACGAAACTTTATCACTTTAAAGTGGTAAATGCTGCCCTGGTATGATATAATATGGTTGTCGTGCTAGGGCTTCTTCGTAGAAAGGAGCAAAGACGTTTGAGTGAAAGAAATCGCAATCAGAAAAGACGTGATAAAAAAGGACGTATTTTACGAAACGGAGAAAGCCAGCGAGCGGATGGAAGATATGCATTTGTTTATACAGACTGTTTTGGAAAACAGAAATTTCTTTACAGTTGGAAGTTGGAATCGACAGATCCTCTTCCGGTAGGAAGAAGACCTTGCCAGTCACTTAGAGAAAAGGAAAAAGTCATATTAAGGGATATAAATGATGGCATTACTCCTTATGGTGATAATTTGACAGTTCTTGAGTTGGTAAAAAAGTATATTGCTCAGAAGACTGGGGTTCGCCATAATACAGCTGCGAATTATAATTTTGTTATCAACATTATTAAGAAAGATGAATTTGGAGCATTAAGGATTGATAAGGTAAAACTATCAGATGCAAAAGCATGGTTGATTAAGCTTCAGGCAGATGGTAGGGGATACAGCACCATTCATTCAGTTCGTGGAGTGGTAAGACCTGCTTTTCAAATGGCTGTAGATGATGATTTGATTCGTAAAAATCCGTTCGAGTTTCAACTATGTACAGTAGTTGTAAACGATAGTGTAACAAGAGAAGCCATAACCAGAAAACAAGAAAGAAAGTTCTTGGAATTTATTAAGAATGATGAGCATTATAAACGATACTATGATGGTATGTTTATCCTCTTTAAGACCGGACTTCGTATTTCAGAGTTCTGTGGATTGACACTTTCCGATATTGATTTTGAAGAAAAGCAAATCAGTGTAAATCATCAGCTTCAAAGAACCAGAGATATGAAGTATGTTATTGAAGATACCAAAACGTCAAGTGGAACTAGAATCATTCCTATGACTGAGGAAGTGTATGAATGTTTTAAGCGTATTGTTGAAAATCGTAAAAAGCCCAAGAAAGAACCTGTGATTGATGGATATAAGGGATTTCTGTTTTTAGATAAGAAGGATATGCCGGAAGTTGCTTTACATTGGGAAAAGCATTTTGAGTGGGCATTGGCTAAGCATAATCGAATCTATAAAGAGCAGTTACCAAAAATCACGCCGCATGTTTGCAGGCATACCTACTGCAGCAATATGGCAAAAAGCGGGATGAATCCTAAAACGCTTCAGTATCTTATGGGACATTCAGACATTGGGGTAACATTGAATACATATACGCATCTGGGAGCAGAGGATGCCAAGGAAGAACTTGGCAAATATGCTAAGATGGCTTAAAAGATTAAGAAAATTGATACAACTAAAAGATAACCTAAGTGGAAAAAGTCTTTAGTAAAATGAGAAAATTAAGCTGTTTTACTAAGATTTTTACTAAATTTGGATGACAAGATATACGAATTTATGCCATGATATGCGACGAAAACGAAGAAAACAATCTATCACAGCAAATCGTAGAAAGTGGTGTAAAATCAAGGAAAATCAGTATTTTCAAGGAGTTTTTAAGGCATGATAAAAATATTATTTGTTTGCCACGGCAGGAGACTAACTTCTTGTTAAAAGTGCTTTATTTACTAGGGTTTGAGCGATACAGCATTGGATTTTAGCCCATTTTTAGGACAAATGAACAGAGAGCATCGGTATGGAAAATAGAATATTAGGACATCTAAATAAGTCCATATACTTGTATTTATTATGAGTATGTGGGCTTATTTTAGTGCCTTAAAATCGAAAGACACCAAATACCCACTAATGGTCATAAAGTGCCTGTATGAGCCACAGAGAGCGTCAGAGAGCCTTTATATGACCGAATTAAGAAATATGCATTTCATTGGAATAACTATGGAAGGAGATGAGACATTTGAAAATATCAGAATTGCAATCTACTTGTAACTATGATGATAGTATTATGGAAGAATTCAAAAATTGTCATCCAAAACAGATTATAAGCGAAGAAGTTCCTATTTCAATATGGAAGGTGAAATATAATTATAATACTAATCGTGGCAATTCTAAAACTGCTACAAAGTATTTATTTTTAGAAGAAAGTGCATGGGATATGGTAGAGAATGAATTTATGAACTACATAGAATCCATGAATGAAAAACACTCTGAACGAAAGTTATCAAACGTAGAAATTCTTGATGCCGAGTTTATGGGTAAAGTATATATATCTCTTGAATAATTATATATTTTTCAATCGTATCAAAATCCCTGTAAACAGGGTTGTATAGCGAGATGCCGTGTATTACCCACGAAACATAGTGACAATTTAATAATGGTTAAAACGTAAAATCTTTCACCTTGACCTAAGATAATTGGTTTCTAAGAAAAAGATAGACTCCTTTAACAGATTGGTAAAATCTAAAAGTTAAAGGAAAGATTACGGTTGAATCCAATATACAATGAGTATATAAAGTTTTTAAGAGATACGTCAGGTGAAAAGTTACCTGAGTTTAAAGAAGGTTATTTTTGGCTTGATAAACAAATCATAAAAGGATTTGATTTACAAGGTCATGAACACAAATTTTATAGAGTGAAAGTTTCAGATAATTTAGAAACTGTAGAAGTAATAAAGCTAAAAAATTATGACAATATATCAGATGTAGATTTAGCAAGTTGGCAAGATTTAATCGAATTACAGAAAGAACATCTAACGCAGCTTGAAGCTGATTCATTAGAACTAATCAAAGAAAAGACAGAGAAGTTTAATACATATACTTCAATAATCCCTGTTTCTATGGGTAAGGACTCAATTCTTACCTGTCATCTGGTCAGAAAATTATATCCAGAAACCAAAGCAATATTTAATAATACATCACTTGATTGTGCTGATACATATAGAATGGTTAAGACTTTTCCTAATTGTGAGATTATGAATCCTAATTTGGGATTTTATCAAGATGTAGAAATAAATCATATGTTCCCAACACGATTCGCAAGATTTTGCTGTCGTATATACAAAGTAGGAGTAATGGTATCGCAGCTTGACCACAATCATCCGTATCTTATGTGGATGGGAATGAGAAACGAAGAGTCAAATACTCGTAGTGGCTATCAGGATGAATGGATAAATGAGCAGGAATGGGGTAAAACTTGTTGGCAAGGTATTCTTCCTATTAGAAAGTGGACAGAAATGGATGTGTGGCTTTATACGATTTGGAAGAATATTGAGATAAATTCTAAGTATAAGAAAGGGTACTCAAGAGTTGGATGTGCCATTGCGTGTCCATATTATACGAAATCTACATGGATTTTAGATAAATATTGGTATCCTACAATGTACGATAGATGGAGAAAACTATTAAAAGAAGATTTTATTACAAATAAAAAATGGATTGTTATGAACTGCACCATTGACGAATATCTTACTCAGGCTTGGAATGGTGGCGTATTTAGAGATGAACCAACAAAAGAAGTTATTGAAGAGTATGCCAAGTATAGCAGTTTAGACGAGAAAGTTGCTGCACAGTATTTTAACAAATATTGTGACAATGGATGTAAGTCTCAATCTGGCAAGTTAAAGCGAATCAAAGCAAAAGATGTTATTGGTATGAACTTAAAATATCATGGGAGGAATATCAATAAGTTTTATTGTAAAAAGTGTCTTATGAAAATGTATAACATGGATGAAGAAAAATGGAATAAACAAGTAGAAAGCTTTAAACAATCAGGATGTGATTTGTTTTAATTTTATAGTTTTTTTGTTAGCAAAGAGTATTTGAATGTTTGGAACAGTAACAAAGTATTTTAGAGAAAAAGGTTATGGATTTATCCGTGGAGAAGATGGTAACTCGTACTTCATCCATAAATCAAAATTACAAGGAGAATACATTGAAAGAGGATATTATGTATTCTTCAGACCATTTGTAAGTGACAGAAGCGATTATAACGCAGCGGATATATCTGTAATTGATGCACAAGAAAGGAACAGACAGCATGGCAAAGGTAATAAATAATATGGACGACTTGGCTATTGCATTACAACCAACATTAAAGAAAATGATTGACGGCATGGCACAACGAGTATATGAAACTTTAAACTTCTTTCTGCAAAGATATTACGATTCATATGATCCGATTTATTATCGCAGACAGTATGACTTCTTGAGGTCAGGTTTTAAGGTTAATGCAAGAATTGTCAGAGGTAAGGCGATAGCATCGGTTTATATTGATGTGGACTATATGAGTAATTACTATGGTGTAACTGGTCAACAGGTCGCAACATGGGCGAATGAAGGGTTACATGGTGGAAAGAATTTAGCATCTAACACACCGCATGTATGGGATGCAACAATGGCAAATACTGTAGACAATGGAGCATTGTTAAGAGATGCAGTTGCTTATTTGAGAAGTCAAGGATTTACAGTTAGAGTATAAGGAAGGAGGGAAAACAGAATGATTCTATACAAGAAAGATGTAATAGACAAGCTATCTGAAAAGACAGGCTTATACAAAAAGGATATAAAAGCAATGCTTGTTGCATTGAATGAGTTGGTATATGAGGAAATGGACAATGATAATGCCATTATTCTAAATAATCTTTTGAAGATTGAGCCAGTAACAATACCGCCTAGAAATAGATATGATATTGTGCGTGATAAAGTGTATCAGCATAAGGCATATCAAGTTGTGAAGATTACACCGAGTAACAATCTTAGGGATAGATACAGAAAACAGAATACAGAAAACGAGGATGAATAATGGCACAAATATTACATATTAAGGATGCTTATTTTGAGTTACCAGAGAAATGCAATGATAATATAGGCTGTATGGTAACTTTATTAGGCGTACATTTACAACGAGACGAGCAGAGTCTTTCAAAAGCCAGTGATGATGAAAAATGTACAATACAATATGAATTGATAACAAAATAAGGACGCAAAGCATGAATAAAATACTAGATTGCAGTAAATGTGAACGCTGTAAAAGTATGGAATATTTATTTGATGATTATTATTGTTGCGAAGAAAACGAACCATCACAGGTATATGGATTGCTTGGTGCATATTGTCCACCAGAAGTCAGTCCTATGTGGTGTCCAAAACGAGTAAAGGAGAAATAGAAAAAATGAAAACTATTAACAAGGAATTACAGAATATTGGTAGTCTTAGAGTGAATTTTATTGGGAAGGTAGACAATCCTAGAAAAGACAAGAAGAAAACTAACGGTATTGGGAATATGTTTGTTGCATTATTTGGTAATCTTGGGAAAGAAGGTACAAGATAAGAAATTAAAGCTACATTATCGGAAATTTTATCAGAGAAGGAGAAATAAGATTATGACAAAAGAATTAAGCATTGAAAACATTAAGAAGGAACTGATTGACAAGATTTCAAACAATGAGGAAGTGTTAGAATATTTTGAAGAACATTATCGTGAGAATGGTGCCAATGATATTTTGAAAAGGTATGGAACAAAAGTAATAAAAGATAATTTTATCTTTGCACATGATATGTCAGTATCAAATATGGATATGTTTATATCTGTAGAAGTTAATGAAGAAGAGATATATACTCTTACTACAAGTGGAAGAGAAGTAAAAACTCTTTACAAAGTAAATATTATGGTGGCTCTTGAAAATGATAATGACCTTGATAAAATGGCTATGTTACTTGGAAAGATTGCAACAGAATTATACCCTGATAGATGCGATTACAAAAATTCTGTATATAATATTGAACATTTATACCCATATGGGAAAAAACAGATTGTAAGGGTTGTGCAGTTTAGAGTTGATAAATAATCGGCAGAAATACACCGATTCAAAAAATATGATGGATATTTCCCAACAGGCAGGAAGTAAAAGAAAGTCTGTATCAGAGATCAAGAATATCTTATGTGCGATTCTGCACAGTTTCCAATAATGAAAAAATAGTGAAATTACGACTGCTGCACATAGCAGATTCAACGAGCGAAAAATTTCGCTGGTTAGATTTAACGTGTCTGAAATCTAGCTTGTTTATTAAGGTGCGTCATTTCCGACACAGCTTTATTTCTTGACCTCTGATTTATAGCAAAGGAGGATCATGTATAGTGAAAATAAGATTAAATGTATGTATTTCAATAAACGATTCAGTGAGAAACCACAAGGAAAACAGTGTGGATGGGTGCAGAAAAGTTTAGTTGAGACAGAAATTGCAATAGAAGATTTGGCAGATGCTTTATGTCATGGAGCATCATTTAAGCCAGGAGTTTTAGTTGGCGGTATGAAAGCTGATAACTGGACACAGCAACAGTTATTTGGCTTGGATTTTGATAATGGAATGTGCATAGAAGAAGCATATAACAAGGTTATTTCTCTTGGAATTGTACCATGTTTTATGTACACCACATTTTCACACAAGGAAGAACATCATAAATTCCGCATGATATTCTGCAATAATACAGTTATTACAGATGGCAGTATCAGAGATAAATTACAAGCTACACTTATGGGTGCGGTGGGTGGAATTGATGAGGTATGTTTCAATAGAGATAGATTGTTTTTCGGTGGCAAGGGGAATGAGACATTATATCCATCTTATGACAGTAGAATCAATGCAAAATCAGTTATTGATAAATACTGGAAAGATGAGTATGAGCAATATATATCAAATGCACAGCCAAAATCAAAGAAGAAGCCTGCTGCAAAAAAGGAAAAAGCTGATACGGATGTAAAACCTGTATATGAAAACTTAAATGTCAAAGCAATTAAGGATCATGATGTTGAATATCTGCGTACAGCATTAGCGCATGAACCGATTGAATTTGATACAAAAAATGAATTTTGGGATTATATCTATTCGGAACTGGATATTGCAGAGCTGATAGATATTGATAATCCGAGGTCTTTTTGCTGTATTCTGCATGAAGATCATAACCCTTCTGCAAACATCTTTACTACGAAAAATGGAGTTCAAAAGTATAGATGTTGTTCTGAAAATCTTACTCTTAACATAAAACAGTTGATTGAAATGTTAGGAGATTTCAAGTCTGAATTTAAAGCAATTCAATTCATAATGGATATTTATAATCTGTCCATAAAGGAATCTCAATGGAGCATTGAACAGCGTGAAAACATAGACATGATGATAAGTAATATCACTCTGAATAAATTTCAAGAACTATGTCCACAGGCTGATAAAAATATCAAATATGCAAAGGACACATTTCTTATGATGCTGTCTATTGCACGAAACAATATTTATAGCGAGAAGTTTTCTAATGACGATGGAGAAATAATCTTTTACGTTACCAATAAAAAGTTGGCTGAATACATGGGAAAAGGTAATAGCCAGAAGAAGATTGACAAGATCAATAAGTATGTGAAAATGCTTATCTATCACGATTTAATACGAATATTAGATAATGACCAGATACCAAAGGAATTATTGAAAAACGCATTAAAATATACGAATGGCAATAATAATCGTGTCAATTTCTATGCTATTCCATCATGGGTAGTACAACAGTTGAAAACAATAGAAGATAACGGAATCCGTTGGAAAGATAAAGGTTATAGAATTGGTGGTGTATCGTTTGATATGTTCTATCGTTCTGAAGGTTTTGAGGTAGCCGCCTCATTATATCCCCAGTATAAGAAAAAGAAAAATGAATATGGTGAGATTGTAAACAGAACTACCACAAAGGCTAGTGATGAGCGTACATTGAAGATTTCAGAAGTGATTTTGCATTGTATTCAAAGAAAAGGATATTGTACCGAGAAAGAAGTCGTTTATATTCTTGGTAATGAGTACAGATACGAAGTCACAGAGACACAGATTAAGCGATGTTTAAATGAGATTATGGATTGTTATGGATTGAAGAAAGTCAAAGCTAATAAGGTATTAAAGGAACAATTTGATATAAAATCAGACGGCTATCCCTACATAATAATTGAAGATGAGATGTAAGGGTAGGTAAAAGGGTAGGGGTGTAACTAAGATATATATATGTTTACTACCCACCCCTTTTACCCCCTATTCGATATTGATTGACTGAAAGACAGTATGAATTTGATTCTGCTGTCTTATTTTTATGCGAAGAATAAGGAGAAAAAGGACAATGGATGAAAATAAAATATGTAAGAGATGCGGTAGAATATTACCGATACAAAACTTTAGATTAGCAACAGGACAGTTTGGAAATCCGTATTATAGAGGAAGCTGTAAAGAATGTGAAGCTAAGTATGACAAGGAATACAAGAAGAAAAAGAATGAGAAGAAATTTACATTCTCTGATAACTTGGAAATATTAGTTGATCGTCAGTACAAAGAGATAAATCCTAAGAGAATACTTGATGTATCTGCATTAGATATTGATGTTACTCTTATGGGAACAGATGAAATATTTGTAAAGTTGATGGATTATAAGGATACATGGATGTCAAACTATGGTCAATGCATTACAATGGCTTTGGGAAAATATAATCTGCTGCAAGGATCATATATCAATGGTGAATTGAGATATAGCCTTAAAAAGAATGTATTTATTGATGGTAAGTGGACATATAAGCGTGATTATGTATATGCACCGAAAATGGTTGTTGAAACATTTATTGTCAATGAAGATAAGGCTAATAATATATATATTTGGCATAGTGGACATGATAAGGAAGATTGTTATTACAGAAACTTATATCCATTAAATCAAGAACAATTCCGTATTGTAAATAATCACTTCCAGAAAACAGGTGATGATTCGGAGCAGTTTATATTAAATGTTATGAATGATATTCGATACAAGCCTGATAATTGGAGTAAACAGACTGCAAAGCGTGTTATGTATGGTGTAGGGTATCATGGAATATTATATACCAACAGCAATGAAGAATCCTATAAGAGATGGCATTGGATAATGAATCGTTGCTACAGTAATGCAATACATGAATTACAGCCAGAATATAAGGAGTGTACTGTATGTGAGGAATGGAAGAATTACAGTAATTTTAAGCTATGGTATGAACAGCACATTATCGAGATACGAATGTTTGATGAAGCATTTGAATTAGACAAGGACATTTTGATTAAAGGAAATACAGTTTATAGTCCTGAGACAGTCTGCTTTGTTCCTAAGATGGTAAATTCATTATTTACTAATGGGAAAAAGAACCGAGGCGATTATCCTCTTGGTGTATATTTTGATAAGGGGAAGAAGAAATATGTTGCGAATATGTCATTTGCAGGAAAGAATATAAAGCTGGGAGCGTATGAGACAGTAGAAGCAGCTTTTACAAGATACAAGGAATATAAGGAAGATTTTATTAAGGATATAGCAGAACAGCATAAGAACAAAATACCAGACAAAATTTATCAAGCTATGATGAATTGGCAGATTGAGATTACAGATTGATACATAGGGTATATTGGATATTAGTTTATCTGATATGCCTTATTTTTTTACCTTTTTTGTATGATGTATGGTATAATTACACAATAAAGGGAATTTGGTTTTTGTGTGTGGTTTTATACTTGGAATAATTGGATTGCTGTAGAGAAAAAGGAGTAGTTGCATATATGGCTAAGAATTGTTTGTGTTGTGGTAAAAATATTGGATTACTTACAGTACGCATTCCTTTATTAGAAAATGAAGAGTTGGTTATATGCTCTGATTGCTTTGAAAAAATGCCTTCAGTGCTTAATGATTTATACCAGAAGAGAATACATCCGACAAAATCAGAACTGCTTACAATAAAAGAAGAAATAATTGAGCAGCTTAATTTAGGATGTTATAACATAGATGTAATCAATGTGGTTACAAAGTATTTAGATAATAAAATTTCAAAAGCAAAAGATCCAGAGGTTAGTGAAGATGGTGCAATATTAAAGAAATGCCCAATATGCAACAAGAATGTGAATTATGATGTAGAAGTGTGTTCGGGTTGTGGTTATTCTTTTTCATCTGGGTATGAGTTTGTAAATAATGAGATTGCCAATATATACAATCAGAGAATGGAACAATATAAAAGGAATCCATTTTATGAATATGATTATATTGTTGTCCCTAATAAATCAGATGGATCTACAGATAAAGAGAAGATAGAAAAAATCATCCGTAATCATGCAATGCAAGGATGGAGATTGATTACTATGTATTCAAATGAGATTGGTAAAAATGCAATAGCCGGTGTAAATGCAACTATGTGTGAAGATATTATGGTCTTTGAAAGATGTATAAAAGGTGAAAATGTATGAGTAAATATTGTCCCAAGTGCAAGATGAATTTCTCCGATGAATTTGATGAATGCATATATTGTGGAGAAGATTTAAAAGATGGGATTATTGAAACAGAAGATACAGTGTCAGAAAAATCAATTAGTGAGCTATCTGATGCTGAAATACTAGAAAAATACTCTGATTATAGAAAAAGAATTGAGAAACAAACTGGTAGACAAATGACGGATTTTGAATTTTTGTCTGGTATCATGGAAGCTAGAAGAGATAGTTTAAATCATCAAGCAGAAACATATTTTGCAAGCAACAAAGAAGCAAATGTTAGTAAACCGAAATGCTCTACATGCCAAAGTGAAAATATTCAAAAAATTTCTGCTATGACAAAAGCAGGAAGTGTAGCATTATGGGGTATATTTTCGCAGAAGGTTAAGAAGCAATGGCATTGTAATTCTTGTGGGAGTGAATGGTAAAGGAGGTGTCAGAGAATGAAAAATAAAAAGGCAATCATTATATCATTTTTTGTGATGACCTTAATCTTATTTCTATGTATTTTGATTATGGTAATATCCAATAAAAATGCTAAGTTCCAGAGTAAAGATGAAATGTCAGAAGTGATAAATGGTATATGGAGAACGGGTGCTTCTGAATATGATTTTGTTTTCACCATTGATAACGACAGTGCATATTTGAGCAATGGAGATAAAGTCGATGATCCATCTAAAATAGTGTTAGTTCCTGAAAAGGGATATTTTTATTATGAATATAAAGGTGATACGAAGAAGTCCAGATATAATGTTGTTTACGAGGATGGAGAGTATTTGATTAAGGATAAATATTGGACGTTTAAGAAAACGGAAGAGTAATTTTATTGGTACGTCTGCTGCTGTTAGGTACTTAATATAGCATAGTTTAAGTGTACCCCCTCTCGTCTATATGGTATTATCCTTTGTGAAAATAAGTGATTTTTAGGGCAAATCGGCTTTGTAATTGTGTAGGGGAAGCAGTTTACCTATGATGGATTTTGAAGCGGATCTGGTGCGATTTCTATTGATTTATTCAAAGGATATGGGGTAAGTTCTCCGTGGGGACTAGGGAAGAATGAATCGGAATTTCAGATTCCGAAAAAGCGGTAGTCCACAGTGATACAGCGCAATTTTGCGCTCTACCCTGAAACAGATAGTGTCGGTTTAGAGGTGTTGCATATTTGCAATAGTCGAAGGGAACTAAATTTCGTTCCCCATGAGATACCGCCAGAAGTGGCGAAAACTTTAAACGCCTTGTGTCCAAATGGACACACCTTGAAGAATAAAAATCTTTCGCATACAAGTGTGCGAAAAATTTTATCTTCTAAGTGGAACAGTTTCACTTAGGGGAATTTTCCCTTTAGGTGGGAATAGAAGTGTTGTAAAACCGACTTCCGTAACGGAGGTCTTATAAAATCCTACTTCCGTTCATTTCAAAACGACAGATTTTAGGATTGAAAATATCGGAGAGGTAAAATTTTCAAGTCCGTGTCGAGAACAACCAACTACAGGGCGGTAGAGAAAAACAGATCCCTTTTTTAGTTTATGCTACCCCCGATACACTATATCATACTAAGCCAGTAGGAATTAAATACAATAAAATATAACAATAAAACAGTATAAAAAATAAGAGTGTAACTTCAACGGCTACACCCTTATTTTTTTACGCTTCTTTCAGTCTCTTTGTTTCCTCTGTCTTTACTTCTGTACTTCCATAGTAGTTTCTTATATCGTCCATAGATAATTTTTTGTGGCTTCTTTTTCTGAATGATTCTGTATGAAAATACCACTTCTTTTTTTCTCTTGCCCACTTGAACCCTAAAGCCTTTAAAGTGTCTTTGTGTTCGTATGTGTTGCCGTCTATCCATATCCAACAACCGACTATTTCAATATTGATATTTTCCATTGTAACAATATGTTGTAAAACTTCCCTTAACTTTTCATCTTCTGAAAAATCATACTTCATATTATTATAATCTGCTTTGTTGTCGGTGCTGTCTGCTTTGTGTTCGTGTCTGTCTTTTAATGTTTTGAATAATGTATCATATTCTACATTTATTTCTTTTGTGGCTTCCGTTGATCCATTTGGGTTATCTGGATGATACTTCTTTAATAGCTCTTTGTACTGTTTTCTTAATTCTTCCAGTGTTTCTACATTCTTAAAATATCTCATATAGAAAAACCTCCTTTAAAAATATATGTTGATTGATTTGATACCATTATAATACACTAGCAAGTGTACAATATCAATATACAAATTCACTAAAGAGTGTACAATGATCTTGTGCAATATGTACACTAAGTAGTGAACTTATACAATAAAAACGACACTAACAAGTGTACATTTTGTATATTCTGTCAATAGACTTTGCACACTAACAAGTGTACAATACAGTTACAAGGTCAAACAAAACAGACCTACACAAAATCAATCAAACATATTTAAGGAGGTAGTCATTATGTGTATGACAGTTAAAGAAATGAATGAAGCAATGGAGCAGATTCAAGAGTGGAAAAGAATCAAGGAAGAAGCAGAGGACAACATCACAACTTTAAATTCAAAGGTTATGGAGTTTCTTAATGAAACAGAAGAATGTGAAGCAGTTGATAACAAAGGTAAGCCAATTCGTAGATTTATCGGTAACATTTTCAAAGCTACACTTTCAAGTGTTGAGCGTGAAACAGTCAACAAAGATGAAGTAAAGAAGTTACTTAGTAAAGATGATTATGCAAAGGTTAGCAAAGTTAGCAGGTATCAGTCTTTAAGAATCAACTAATAACAAGCAATCAGCAGGGCAGAGGGTGGAGCAATCCACCCGACACCCTAAAGAATAGGAGTGATTTATATATGAGTAATTTAACACATTTGTTTTCAGTAGGTCAGAAAGTCCGTTGCAATATGGACGGAACATTTTACAAAGGTACAGTTACAGAAACCCATACAGACCACATTATTATTGATATTCCAGAAGTATCTAATCACTGTCGGTTTGAAAATGATTTCAATATCGAGGATGTTTACCCGGAATATAATTTCTAATCAATTAAGGCGGTGACAGTTCAGCCGTGGGAGGTTCAGTCCTCCGCTTGCCTATCGGCTCAATAGTAGTCGTACAAAATCAATCAATCAAAATACATATTTTAGGAGGTAGCATTATGACAGAAAAAACATGGAAAAGAGGACAGAAAGCAGATTACACCGACAGACCTTTGACAGTAGAAGAAAGAGTGTTTGCAGAAGAACATCACGACTATTTATATCAGTTTATGAGATGGAATCATTTACCAGTAGAAGATTGGTATGACGAATTGGTCATCCCTTATCTTAACGCAGTAAAGAAGTATTGCAGTAGAGAAGAGCTACATATCTATCCATTTTATGCGGTTGCTGAAAAAGTTCTTTCTCGTGCGGTTTATGACAAGCATAGAGCAGATCACACACAAAAGCGTATGCCAGAGGGCGGTTTTGTTAGTCTTGATTATGAATTAGAGGGCGATAATCCTTTTTCAGGACATCCGTTAGATGCATATTGGATTGATAAAACAAAAAATGTTGAAGCATATGTAATTGAAAAAGAGTTTTTGCGTGACTTGTTTGCAAATGTTGGCAGATATGCAGAGCCTGAACTTCTTGAAATAGTTCTTGCTATGAGAATACAGGGTTATACAGATACAGAGATTGCAAGACAGGCTAGGATTGAATTAGACGAGTATAGAGAGTGGACACTTGCAGAGATAAAAGAGCTTATTAGACTTTTAACACTTAGAAGAACAGGAAATTGTGCTATGGCAAGATTATTCAATGATACAAAGTATTTTGGAAACATTGATGAATACCACAAATGGAGAGATTTACTTGATATGTAAATTGGAGTTGGGCGGTGTGTCAGAAATGGCACACTTGCCACCAATAGAAAGAAGGTTATCACATGGAAAACAAAGAGCAATTAAGACCATTGACAAGGGAAGAACGCAAGTTTTCAGAAGAAAATTATCATCTAATCATGGACTTTTTGAAGAAGTCAAAACTGGATGCAGAAGAATTTTTTGATATTGTTGTGTTTGATTTCCTGTTATCAGTAGAAAAGTATTTGAATGATTCGCAATTACAAGCGAAATGCAGTTTTGAAGCGGTTTCCTATATGTATATGAAACAGGCGGTATTTGTTCACTTTAGAAAACAAAAAGCACAAAAGAGAAGTACAGAAGCCGGATCGGATATTAGTTTAGATTCAATGGATATGAATATTTCTAATCATTCCACAATGGAAACAGCCTCTAATATGGAATATATGGAAATGGTAAAGCAGATTGAAAACGGGTTGACAGAGGAACAAAGGAAAATATTTTCTGACAAGGCAGAAGGCTATTCACTAAAGGAAATAGCGGATAATCACGGAATCAAACAGAAGCGAGTATACAAACAGTTTGACAAGGTAAAGCGAATTGTTACAGAGGTAATGGAAGCATAGAAAGGATGGAAAACAATATGTTTAATTTTAGAATCATCACAACGGCAGATGGAAACAAGATCATAGATAGAAACTTAAAAACACCATATAACGCACTGACACCAACGCAAATGTTGGAATATACAGAACTTGATAATCAGATGGCATTTATGGACAGGGTGGAACGTAAAGCCAAACAGAAAGCGGAGCAGACGAGGAAACTTGCAAAGAACCCATTGTATAAAATGGCTTGCATGGTTGGCTTGATATAAGGATATGGGTGATAAGGAATGTATAAAAATTATGTCTATTTTAATAAAGAAAAGTCCATTGAAAAATATAAGCAGAAAATGTTTGACAATAGTATTTTTTCAAACATGAGAAAAGTCAATCAAGGAAAAAAGGAAGAGGTATATAAAAACCACGAGGCTTTAATTTGTATAGGCAAGAGAATTGTTAGCTTTTTAATCTATGATGAATACAATGCGAAAATGATAGAGGCAGTAAAGACATTGAACGAATAAGGAAAGGACTGAAAGCAAAATGATTACATCAAAATTTTTCAATATGGGACAGGTAGTAACTACAAGATCAATCAATGATCTTATGGCAGCGGAACAGAAATTTGCGGTTGAGGTCACAGTTGCATTACAGAGATTTGCAGTTAAAGACTGGGGAGATATGGACGCAGAAGATAAACAGACAAATGAGGATGCTTTGAATTATCTAAATGATTTGTATCTTATGGGTGCTTACAATACCTCAAAAGGCAGAATTTGGATTATTACAAATCGAATCTCCGAAACACCAGGAGACAATGCGACAACAGTTTGTTTCCCAGATGAAAGATAAAAGGGAACTGTAAAGGATGAAAGGACAGTCTGAAATATGGCTGTCCTTAATGGAAAAGAGGTTGATATTATGGCTATAGTAATCACAAATGGAGAGTATTATATACAAAATACAAAGAATGGAAAAGTAAAAAAGACAAAGGATATAAACGAGGCAACTCAATTTTATAATGTAAACAAGGCAATGCGAAAAATATTAGGTAAACCAGCACAATGCAAGGGATATTATTTATTTGATACAGAAGATACATATGTTAAGAAGAAAAACAATAGAAAACACTATTCACAGGATGTACGAAAACTTTTGTATGATAACGTAAAAGGAAAATGTGCAATATGTGGGAAACAGCTACTTTTTTCGGAGATTACATTAGATCATATAATTCCACTGAATCAAAATGGAGAGGATGAAGTTGAAAATTTACAGATTTGTTGCTATCAGTGCAATCAAATGAAAGGCTCAATATTACCAGTAGATTTGTTCCAAAAGGTAACAGAAATTTTTATGTATCAAACAGAAAAGAAAACAACACATTCGTTAAAATGGAAAATTGTACATAGATTGTTGCAATCGTGCATCAAGTAAATTTTGCTGACCTTGAAAAAATAGGGGAAATCAAGTATAATTGGAAGTAAACATAAAATGAAAGGTTTGATTGATATGTCAGCAACGACAGTAATTAAGGATATATTAGAAGCAAAGGGAAAATCGCAGATAGAACTTGCAGAGGAAATAAATGTCACTAGGCAGAATTTGAGCAATAAAATGAGCAGAGACAAATTTTCTTCTCTTGAATTAGTGGAAATTGCGGATGCTCTGGAAATGAATCTGATTTTGAGAGATAAAGACATAGATTCTATTATAAATGACTATAAAGAATATATGAAAGACAATGAAACATCAGATGAAGATATTGAAACTACTACATCATATGTAAAGCCATTTGTTCAATTTCTGTTAGAAAAACAGGAACATATTATTGATTATCCAGAAGATGAAAAAGGAAAATCAAAGCGAAATATGACAGAAGAAGAGAAAAAGGCTGCACAGAAGAAGTCAGAAGCAACAAAGGCAAGGAACGCAAAGAAGCAAGCAGAATCACAGGATAATTAAAAAGGGGCACTTGATTTCTCAAATGCCCTAGTGTATAATTTACTTAGAAAGTGAATCGGATATGACTCCGATTTGCCCTCAGTGTTAAAATGTTTATAAGAATAGCATCCTAAACTTTGGACGGTGTGGGATGCTATTTCTTTTTATTATTATGATTGTCTATGTAAGACAGAGCCGCAAAAATTACTAGCACTAAAGTTAAAACTTCAAGCGTGTTCATAGGGCATCACCCTCCTTTGTAAACTAGAGGGCATCTAATAATCGGAAAATCACATCCTGCTTTCGTTTCAATTACACAATAACAGTATAGCATAAAGGGAACGGATATTCAAACCAAAAAGAGGTAAATCTACTATATTATATATAGAAGAAAGACCTCTTATTTTTATGGTTGCTGCCTCTGGTGAATATTATCAACAGCCTTTTCAAGTTCGATTGTCTGCCAGCGTTTGCGGATCACATCACTTTTCAGTTGTGCAAGTCGTTTGTTGATGTATTTCTCAAACCAACGCATAAGGGATTTTGGAATGAATTTATCTGGTGTGTGTTGTAGAATGGAAAACAATATATCTTCCAGTTTAGACTGAATCTTATGTAGCATATCTTTGAAGCGGTTCGGCTTCTGAATCTCAATGTAAATGTAAACCAACTCCTTCCTTATATAGTATAACGGAGATACGTAATATATACAAGGAATAAGGCAAAAATGACCTCAATTATTTTTTCAATATAAGGGGAATATTACTGAAAAAATGTGTATTAGTAAGTAGGAAGCAAAAAGAAATTTCAATAAAATTTCTGAAAATATGCAAAATAATAATTCAATAAAATTTCTGGGAGGTGTGTGTTTATGGATGAATTGATAAGAGATTTTAAAAACAAGATGCACTTAGAGGGAAAATCCGAAAAGACAATCAAGATATATGTTGCATCGGTAAAGGAATTTTTCAGATGGTTTAATGACAGCTTCGGGGATGTAGAATTTAAGAAGCTGTATAGGGAAAATATTCTGGAATATAAAAGCTATTTGAAGAATGTGAAAATCTGTAAGAGGACAGGACAGAATCTAAATGCAAAGTCCATCAATGCAAAGTTATCTGCACTTATTAAATATAATGAGCTGATGCAACCAGATAACATTGTAATAAGCAAAGCAGACTTGATAAAGGTACAAGCGGAAATAATCAGTCCTACCAATATCACAAAAAAGGAAGTTGAAGAGTTTAGACAAAGAGTGTTGCAATCTGAAGGATGTTCCGCAAAACGGAATTATGCAATAGTCACCATTATGGCTTATGCCGGTTTACGAATATCAGAAGTATTGCATTTGAAAAAGGTAGATGTAAACACTGCTGCGAGTCAGATTAGAGTAGCAGACGGAAAAGGCGAAAAACAAAGAACTGTTATTATCAATTCTAAGGTTATCTCGGCAATAAGGGAATACCAGAGATCAGATAATGTGGAATCAGATTATTTATTCCATAACAGCAAAGGGAAGATTTTGAATCCGTCCACCATAAATAAAGTATTTGATGAATTTAGTGTTGATTGCTACCATATCCATCCGCATATGCTTAGACACTTCTTTTGTTATAACGCATTGGAGAGTGGAGCATATAGCATCAATGAGGTATCAAATCAAGCTGGACATACAAGTATAAAAACCACATTGAAGTATTTGAACCCTAACTTAGAGCAAATCAAGAAAAAGAGCGAATTATTATAAATTTTTTGGTAAGGTGGGGAAAATCATTTTCAAAATGTGCATTGTATATATGTAGGACACAAAAGGAAGGAGAGGTTAGGTGAGAAAAGAACCGAAACCAATAACAAAGCAAACTATACTGCAAATTGTTATAGGAAGCATAATTGCGGTATTGCTGATAATTTACACATAACGGAGGTAAAAGAGAATGGATAAGACATTATTAGAGTTATTAAAGGAATCAAAGGGAATGGATAAGAACAGATCACAGGAGCAGAAAACAGACGATAGACAGCAGATTTTTAATGCAGGTTTTCAGATGGGTATGCAGTACATGATGGATAAGATTGAGCGACAGTACCAGTTAGGAAAACCGATTCTTGCAAACGATCATCTGTACTGGTTAAAAGGGGAAATTGAAAATCTGCATGACATTATGGATGATATCGAATCTGAATACAATGCAGAAATAAGGAAAGATGAATAAATGCGTTATCGTACACTATATCGAGTAAAACGAAAACACTTGATTTACTAAGCAAAAATGTTTAGTAATTGCGATAACACACCAAATTAGTAGGGATTAAATTATATCGAGAATCATTCCTATATAGTGAGTAATATTGAAAATGCGTACACTAATAAGTGAATCAACTTATGACATTGAAAAACCCTACTATATAGGGCATAAACAAGGAATTAAGCTAGAAAATTGTTTATCGTATATGGAAAATGATTTTTGTATGTAACAAGTATTATTACAACAAACTAACAAACCAATCAATACTCACCACAAGAAAGGAGCAACCCAACAATGCGGAAAAGGGTAGCGCAATGTAGTTCAAAAGTATCTGTTAAGAAGTTTATGAATAAATGGGAGAAGAAGGATTTAGAAACACTAGCGGATGATTTTGGTCTTTTGCAGAGGAATGATGTTCAAGAAATAATTCAGAACTGTAAAACCTACGCAGAAGGACAACGAAAGATTATGAGAGTATATACGAAAGTATATTTGTGATGAAAGGGCGGTATTGAAGATGGATTATAAGGAATTATTTACAAAATTATATTCAGACAAATGTTTTCACAATTTTTGTAATATGGTAGATCAACTAAAAAGGGAGGGAAATAAAATAGAGTTACCATGTGATACAGCACTTTTATTGATTGCAGCAAATGTTGACTATATTAAAGGCAATGAAAATATAGATGCAATACATATGCTGGTAAAAAATTATTTAAATCCTAATGGCAGGTCAATATCAAAAAATACTCCTTTTTATGATTATTTTGTCATCGCAAATATAATACTGATTGCAATGGATAATAAGAAATATTTTGAAGATGACAAGTTTATACAACTTCCATTGGATTTTACAGTATCTGCAAATAGTATCTGCAAATTTGATACATGTTCTTGTGGATATAAACCAAAGATAATCTTTTCGAGTTTTATTAACTCTTTAACAGGAAAGGCAATGTGTAAAAAATGTGGTCTTTCTGTAAAAAAAATGTTTGTACATGAAACCTCATTCTTTGACAAAAGTGATAATGGCGAGATATATGAAAACCTTGAAGAAGGTATAAAAAAGTTAGCTGATTCCTGGAATAAGGAAGTTGCAAAGGGGGAAAGTATTTTACATAGGACAATGAGGGAATTGTTGTCTTATGATGCAGAAGTTTGTGTTGATCCAATATTATATGATTTACACCAGAAATTATATAGCTATATGGTTGATAATAATATTTATAAAAAACCTAATTATTGGAATGAACGTGGGTATTGGGAAACTGCTACAGATAAAATGATGGAATGTGGAGAAGCTGTAAAGTTAGTAGAATACTATTTATGGGAGAATATGCCTAATAGAATAGCCGATTAGTTTTAAAATTGAAGATAAGGAGGTCACAACTAATGTCAACAGATAGACAGACGCCTTGTTTATATTATGTATATGCAGGACTTTGCACCAAAGGTAGAAAAGCGGATCACGCTCATTACTGCCAGCACTGTAACAAATATAGACCGAGAGCAAGGGTAAGATATAAAAATCAGAAGAAAGAAAAGCTGGAGAAGTTCAGAAAGAATGAGAGGTATTAGAATGAAGAGAAAATTGAAATTTTTTACATATGGATTCTATATAAGCATGGTTGTATGGGCGTGCGGTTTGGTCGCATCTCTGATTGTGGAAAATGTAACAATGAAAATCCTTTTGATTCTCATACCATTAGCAATATATTGGTTTTTCATAATAGGTAAAAGTATCATTGAAGAAAAAATTAAAAAAATTTTTCAACACAGGGGAAAACGTAATCTAAAATGTGCATTATATAAGTGAAGAGGTAATAACAAATGAATGATGAAATAATTTTAACTGACAAAAATAATGTAACAAGCGATGGAAAGAAATTTCCAAAAACTCCTAGACCTGAAGTGGTATATGGAGGAATATTTCCAACAAAGGATATGATTATAAAGAAGGTGAAGCAATGGCTATAACAATGAAAGATATTATTGAAAGCAACAAAGTAAAGGATGAAGCGTGGAATGACTACAAAGAGAGTTTAAAAGATAAATTCACATCGGAGCAGTTGGAAAAAATAAAGGATGCTTTTTACACTGCTGCACAAGGCTACATTTTTAGAAGAAAGAAACATTAAATTATGGACACAAATAATTTTATATTGAATGATATTTTTAAGGAGAATGCAAAAGTATATCAGACCAAGCCGGTAAGAGCAACAAAGTATCAGCCAGGAATGGAAACGGGATGGGTTGTATATATGCAAAATGAACCAAAAGGCAATTTAGAAAATAATCTACATGAGGGCATGAAGTTCTTTGATACAGAACAGGAAGCATGGGATTATATCAATGCAGATCATAAGCAGTATATTAACAAGAATGGTGTACCTACAGAAATTGCAGTAGTATATGAAGCACCAATGCCAGTATTACATAGAAAAGAAACAGATCCAGAGAGGAAAGTAGGATATATAGATTGTTTTCAAGGCAAGTATGTGTTACTTTCTAATGAGACAGAAATGTATGATTTCTTTATTTTGAAATATAATCACGAGACACCTGATAGATGGATTATACAGGATGCAGATGGAACTATCCGAGTTTGGGACAAAGATTACCCAGAGTGCTGCAATGAATTGTTTTTCGGAAAAGATGATGATTATGTCTGTGAGAAAGTTGCAGATGATACATATATCAAAGTTGCGGTATAACTTCTGAAATTTACATATGGAAAACGAGTTAGATTGATAGTATAATATATTGGTATTTAGGAAAACTTTCTAAATATGGTTGATTGATTGAAACGGAAAAGGTCATAGTTCACGCTATGGCTTTTTCTAATGCACAAAAATAAGCACATCTCCGCAGATTCTACCTGTTTTTGATATGCTTATCAATAAATATACAATATATAGTGTATATAGAACTGATAAAACACTATATATTGTACTTTTTTAATGCCTAAAATGAAAGAACAATTTCATGTGGAATTTTACTGTTTTTTGTTTCGTATAGCTTGTTTTATTCCATAAGTAATAGTATTTAATTCCAAACATTTTTTAATCAATTCATCTACATCGGTATCCTGTGTCGGCATTGTATATTCAAAATGGTAATCTAATTTTACATTACTAATAAAATCATTTAAGGATTTAATAATGTGCTCAAATAACCTTATGAAGTTAATTTTGCATGGATGATGATTTATTAGTGCTTCATTTTTGGCAGCTAAAAGATATTCATGTAATTCATATATGAAACTTTCAAATCCGAAAAGAATATCATCTAACTTTTCAATGTCGGTTTTCTCATTTATGAACATTAAATCAACAAATAGATTATAGTTGCCTTCTTCAAAGTTTATGTCGCTACATATGTCTGCATACGAATATAGCAATTTTTGTTTTGCAGAAAAACTTTCAATATTACTATTGGTTTTCTGTAAATAATCTTCTCCAACAGTTTTTCCAAAACATGTTTCGGCATCACCGTGGAATAAAGGGAACTGGTATAATTTTTGAGTATATGCAAATTCTCCTTGAAAGTTTACTCGCATTGTTTTAACCAAATTGATCATATTTCTTCTATCGTCTGGTGTTTCACAGTAACTAAATTCATCAATGATCGTATCTGATAAATCCTTTAAATTCTTTTTTAGACGCATTAAATCAACTTCATATGGTTTATCTTGTATGTAGTATTCCATTCTTTTGATACGTTCTTCATCAGATATATGCAACATATCATGATCTGGGGAATAAATACCCATAGAATTTTGTAGGTAATGATTAGGTACTGAAACATTATCATTTAATTCTACTGTTGCGGTTGGAGATAAATATTTGATAACAAATTCCTCTGCATCCATATTTTTATCTTTTGCAAAATCCTTAAATAGCAATATAAGATCGTCTCGTGAAATATTTTTTGTCCGTCTATTTTCTATGTTTGGCAGCCATGATTTGTTTTTGCCGATTTTCTCTGATAATTGGTATGCTGTCAAATTATGTTCTTTTCTTGTATCTATAATTAACTGTATAAGTTCATCTGTTATTTTTATTTTTTCAGGAAACATTAGAATTACCTCCTTGAGTGATATGTACATATTATAATGCGGAATAGTAGATATGTAAAGAATAAGCCTATAAACACATATAAAAATGAAATATGTACATATTTATGTAAAAATGATTGACAATATGTACATACAGTGTTATAGTAAGACCATGCAAGAGAGATACAAAGGTTTTCGAGACACATTACAAAGTATTTCAAATGCAATTATAAAAGTGATTGGTACATAAAAAGAAAAAGCCAATAGCAGCAATCTGGATGCTGGTAACATCCAATGCTAAAGGCTCATGGTAATTGTGTAAGCCTGGTAAACTTAACACATATATTGGTATCTAAAATATTATCATGGAACATTCTTTTAGTCAAGCGTTAGCGGTCTGCTAATTGCTTATTTCCAAAACACATTTATATAGAAGAAACACGGTACATTGACAACTTAATAAAAAAAATTCTGTATCACAGGGGAATTTCACTTGTAAAAGGTGCATTAGTAAGTAGAGACACATGATAGGAGGAATCAATTTGAGAATTATGTATTCTATATTGAACATCCTCTACACGAACAAGGCGCAGAGCAAATTATACGCTTTAACACAGAAAGACATTGAAGAAGCGTTGATTGCTGATGGTGAAAAGTGGTGTGAGAGGACAGTTTACAACAAGATTAGAGCATTGGTAACCCAAGGCTATGTAAAAGAAGGACTGAGAAAAAGTAACTCCAATACTTTCTATTTGACTTCTGAAGGTATTGAGTGGATGAAAGAAGTGGAAGGAGACACAGAGAATGAATAAAAACATCAACGAGAGATTGAAGATCACAGTTATTGGATGTGGACAGGCTGGCGGTTCGATCACGGCAAGGATTGAAGAAAGCGTGAATGATTTAGGCGGTAATAAAGCCAATACATCATTTGTAGGAATCAACACCAGTACAGAGGATTTGGCATCTGTCAAGTTATCCCACAAGATTCATATGAATAATTCAAAGGGAGCAGCTTGTAACCGGGAGAACGGTGTACAGGACTTAGCAGAAAGCATTGATACGATTCTGGACGAACTTCACAGCTATATTATAGAAGATTCGATTGTATTCATTGCTACATCATTAGGTGGAGGCACTGGATCAGCTATTGCACCACAGCTTGCAGAAATTCTTCTTGATGAAGGTTACAAGGTGGGAATGATCGTGGTACTTCCGGCTGATAATGAATCTTTAAAGATAAGAGACAATGCAAGACAGACATTTTATGAGATCGAGGAACTGAAGCCACGAATGGGAAGTATCTACATCCTAGACAATAACGCAACCGAAAAGATGAAGATTAACAGCACATTTGCTTCATTATTTGCAAGCGTTCTTTGCATCAATAATAAATCGCAGGATGGAAACATGGATTTAGCTGAGATTGAAGCGTGTCTTTTAACTCCATCATTCTCCATTATCACAAGAGCCAATAAGAACAACGGAACGACAGCGAATATTATTGATGTACTGAATCGTGACAGTAATATCTTTGCAAAGAGGGAAGATAAGACCATTACAACAATTGGCATCTCCGAAGCGGTATCTGCAAAGGAAAGCAAAATTGATATGACTGATCTTAGAAAAGAGATCGGAATTGCACCAACCGAGTTTCACGGCTATCTGTCAGAATCAGAGGAAAACGTGATTATCCTTAGCGGTCTGACAATGCCATATAGCAGAGTTGACGCAATGACAGAGAGCATTCAGAAAGAAGCGGACATTATCAAAAATTCCCGAAAGGCTACAACAGAGGTTAGAACTGGAAAGAATATTAATATTTTCGCTACACCGACAGTAGAGCAGACAGTATCTACAGCAAATAAGCCGAAGGGATTAACAGCATTAGAAAAGTTAAGAGCAAAGAGAATTAGTAAGTAAACATAAAAATCATGGTGGGTAGGTTCAAAATCCTACTCACCTACATTGAGAAAAGGAAGGTAAAAACTTATGAGAACAAGAATTGAAGCAGTATTAAACAATAAGGATGCAAAAGCACAGGATTATTTTGAACTGGTAAACATCTATGAGTATTCACAGGTGACATTACAGAGGGATGGAAAAGATGTTATTTCTATGGATATTAACGAGGTTGAAGCATATCCTGGTTTCTTTGAATTTAGAGAAAAATGCACCTCTACACACTATTCTGTAGAAGAAAGTAAAATTGCTTCTGTGACAGGAAGAATGCTTGACGGCATGGACACATTTTTAATTGAGGCAGATTTAAAAGATGGTAGCAAGCTGGCAGTTGTTATCTATCATGTAGATACTAATGAGAAAAGGGAAGTGTCCGAAGGTTATTATGAATCCGATGTCTTTTCACTCATGGATTATCTGAATGAGGAAGATCATAAAGTGATGATGGCAATTATCCATGATTCGTTTGGTCTTGAAATCAAAATGAATAGTGTTAGAAATTGTACTTTAACAGAGACAGAAGAAGCGTTTGAAATGCAGATCGACACAATGACATTTCCACTTATGGATGATAGCTGCAATGAAATCTACATCAAGGAAGGTAGCGTTACAGATACAATTCTGATTCGTCCTTACGGTCAGCCATTCTTAGAAATTTCTATCCTTGTATCAAAGGAAAACAGCAAGTAAAAAGAGAGAACAATATAGTAGGTAGGTTGGATAATCCAGCCTATCTACACTAAAGAAAGGAAGCATTACCGATGGCAAAAGGAAAAACAATCTGTAATGTGTGTGGACAACCATTTACAGATTTAGACGAACAGGAACATATTGGACTTCATACAAAGATTGGCTATGGAAGTCGGCACGATGGAGATACCATTGATTTAGATATTTGTTGTAGTTGCTTTGATAGTCTGATTGATAAGTTAGCAAATAAATGTATGGTGAATCCAATTCAAGAAGGATATTAAACGGAGGAATTTTTATATGGGAAAGATTTATTTTATTGCAGAAGCGAAGTATGGAGAAGAAACAATTACAAGTGATGAACTGTATTATATAGGCGATCATGATGGAAGTATTCTGTTTGATAATATTTTCAAGATCACCGATTTAGATGAATATATGAAAGCACCAAACAGACAGGAATTTACACAGACCATTGTTCCTATGGTAGAGGATTATTTTTCAGAAGAGGGAAAATTTGACAGTGTAATGATTACTGCTGTAAATAAAAATACTCATATTTTCCAGTGGGGAATTGAGGTTGTAAGAGTAGATGATGAACATATTAAATGTGATTTTATTGATTGGAAGAAAGAGAATATGATTTTTTCATTCTACAAACAGTACAAGGTAACAAACAATGTCAAAGATGAAGCATATACCCAATGGATTGAAGGCTTTGTAAGAAGTGTTATCCATGAAGCAAACATAGTTTGTTCCGAAGTTGTTATTACAGATATTGAACCTAACAAGCGAATTTTCCTTTTGATTGATGGTAAGGAATATGACATTAGAACATGGAGTTATAAGCCGTTAGATGAAGATAAGGAAGGAAATTTATTTTCAGAAACAGTAGTGTACACGCTGTATAAAATCATTCCAGACAAAGACGGATCACACGGAGAAGATGTTGTTGATGGTCAGTGCAATATCTATTGGGATGTGAAGTAGAAGGGAGAATACTATATATGAGAAGTAGAAGAAGAACAAATGCAAACAGATTATTAAAAGCTATCACAGATAATCTTGTATCAGTCACAAGTGCAGTAGTGAACCATGATGAAGGTATGAAAGAACCAATATCAGTTGAAAAATTCACGGAAGATTTGGAGTTTTATGTAAATTCTGGCATATTTGCAGATACGATTGATTTTTCGTATGAAAAAATTGCAGAAAATAAACTGCATATTGCCATCGGGAAAGCAAGTTGTTACTGCTATGACGATATAGATGTAACTTTGCAGCTTAGTGATGGTGTGGATATGGAAACTGCCACAAAAGAGTTGTATGAAGATCTCAATGAAAGATTGTCAGCATAAAGAGAGAATGTATATATAGGTCAGTCGGTTTGATTGATAAAGGAAATTACGAGATACTTTCTCATTCCTACGTTATATATAAAGAACGGAGGGTGTTATGAACACATATTTAATTGGAGTAAAAAAGTATTTTGGTGGAGAATATACATTTGAGATAGAAGCTGAAAATAAAACAGATGCTTTAATTAAAGCCAGAGGTGGCAATGCATTTATATTCTGTAGAGATAACGTTGATGATTCTACAATGCGAGTGATAAAAAAGATGAATAATGGACGAAAGTGAGGCAGTTAAGATGAGAGGAACAATAAAATTCTTTGACAACAGTAAAGGTTGGGGATTCATCACGGATGAAAATGGAAATGATGTGTTCATACATCGTACCAGTATCATGGATGGAAGTAAATTGAAACAGAATGACATTGTTGAATTTGGGATAAAAGATGGTAGAACGGACAAGGGGCAGGCGGCAAATGTAACACTTGCATTAAAAAAGACCACATGAGCAGATCTACGAATTGCAGAAGGCAATCAAATGTCGAGTCGCAGAGTTAGTGGCAAATGACAATAAAGATTTATTGGATGATAGCTTGAAATATCCATGCGGTTGTTAAAAATGCAAAAAGTATTTTCTTAACGGAGAATATTAATAATAGATGGAAGTCCTGATAGGGTAAGTTCCTATCCCACCAAAATATTAACATAGAGGATCAGCGAAAGGCTGATTCTCACCTATAAAAATTTGGAGGACAAACATAATGAGTAAAGACGTACAGAAATTTTTAGGAACACAGGTAAAGGAATTATTATCAAAAGCAGTTGGTGGAATTTATGTGGGAAGAGTTTACCATACAATAACTGGCTATTATGACAAATTTAAGATTACAGATGATGGACTGGAAATTACAGTAAATGATTTGCTTACTGCAAAAATTCCAATTTCAGAAGAACAGGAATTTATCAATTATTCCATTGCAGGTGAAACAGAAGATGAGGAATGGGATGGCAGTACATTTTTTAAATACGAATTTGAAATCTGTAATTATACCATCGGATTCAATCTGACAAAAATTGAGGATACATTGACATGGGAGCAGTTTAAAGAATTAGTTGGCGATGGGAATATCCCTTATAAAGTTTGTAGCATTGATGGCTATTTATTGTATGTAGACATGAATAATTGCATGGTTCGCCTTGATGATACTTTTGATAACATTGAGGTAAGCTCATTATATGCAAGTATTGAGATTAGTAAGAACCTTGTAGACAAAATCTATAATGATTCGCCTGAATCTGGAAGCGTATGTTATCGTATTGAATTTAACAATGGTATGTCAGACATTACGATTGAGCCTGAGAGTGTATTGAAAGCATTTTAGAGAACAATATATTAACAGAGATATTGTTGCAGTGAGACGAAGCAACCGACTATTGAAGCGAATAGTTACAATCGTTGTACGGAACGGACTCGTTGATGATACTACTAGAAATATATTAGTGAAGATGCTGATTACATAATTTGAACGGGATCACAATACCATTGAAGATAATGGTTATACATATTGGACGGAATCACAGGCACATTACCTTTATGGTGGTGTGCCTACATTAAATTGAAAGAGAGGTACATTTATATGGAACAGAAAGAAATCATATTAAGACAACAGTTAGGTAAGCATGGCTATAAATTAAAAGGTGCAAATGAAAGATTCTTTGTCAAAGGTACATATACAGACAAGGTAGCATCACCATTAAATGATAAGAAACAGCCAGTTTATATGACATTGGATGAAGTAGAAAAATGGCTGAACGACAGAATCAATGAAGAAAAGCAGAAGGAGCAGCTATGGAAAGACAAGCTCAAAAAATATTGGCGTGTTTTGAAATATCCACAGTATGATGATTGGTGTAAAAATGTTGTATTTGATACTCTAAATGGATTCAGAACCAAAGGCAGAAAATGGTTTATTAACGAGGATAGAACCTTTATTGAATCAGAGGTATTTAATCCAAAGAGTGAATTGTATGCTTTTACAGAATATAGTGCATCAAATATTTTGGACGAGTTGCATATTCACAAATTCTATAATACATCAGTATTAGAGGAAATCAGAATTGCTTTTTCGGAGACATATTACAAAAAGTATGAGGAACTGAATGCAGATGTACTTGAAAGGGAAGTTGATGATGGAGAGTTTATCTTACAGGATTTGGTAGGTTGTGCCGGACTGACAGAGAATGATCTATTGGAGATTGCTTTCAGTGATATTGGTGTTGATGGTCTGAAAAAATATATTTTGGAATAAGATTGGAGGAATGCACTATTATTACAAAAGAAACAACAGACTATATGGATTATCTGAATCCATGTAATAAAAATCAGACAGCAAAAATATTAGAGAGATTCTTTTATGTTTCAAATGGAAGAGAGTACATATCTGTTATACCAGATGAAGCAGAAAGAATAACAAAGTTACCAACACTTGATGAAGTGAAGGAAGATACAAATAGAGTAGTCACATATGCAAAAGAGATTATCCTGAATGCTGATAAATATAAGGATATGGATATAGAAGAAAGTGTCTTAAAACAGTATGCGTGCGACATAGATCCTTTGCTTGATAAGATTATTGCTATAAATATTGCCGATATTTTAAGTCAAAACAACAAGCCTCAGAATAAGGAACAGTTGAAAAATGTATGGGTTAAATCTCTTGAAGAATTAAAAAAGGATTTTATACAAGGATTTGAAGAGGATGATAGCTTATTACTACCGCAAAATGCTGTAGGCGGTATTGATATATCGAAACTTGAAATTGGTATGACTGTTAAAAACTATAAAATGCTATGTGAATTGCTAGGGCAGGAAGTTAAAAGCGGTAAATCAAAGAAATATCAATTAGAAGATTTTGCACGTTACTTTGAATGGGAAAAGTCCGGACAGAAATTTATTATTTCAGATATATATGATACTCCATTAACAAAAGAAGATAAGCGCAAATTAGGTAATAATTCAATTTATGTGCAGTGTATAGAAGTGATTTTATTACAGTATCTATCAAAACAGGAAGGCTATACAAGAACATTTACGAAACGCAATTGGTGGGAAATGTTAGGCATGGCAAGTCATAAATATGGAAGAACACCAGAAAATAAATTAAAAAATCTTGATTATAGAATTACCTCATGGGAAGTTAGACATTTTTATCAAAGATGTAATAAAAAATTAGAGCAGATTCTTTTTTCAGCATTGAATAGTTTGAAGAACAGAAAACTAATTACTTATGAAATTCAGACAGTTATTGTCACAAAAGACAAAAGAGGTAAAGAACAGTATTTTGAAGCTACTGATCTTCAGAAAAAGCAGATTCTTGAAGTTGAAAGACACATCTTACATAACATTATGGGATATGAAAAAATGTTCCAAGTCTTTATCAGATTCCAACAAGCAGATTTTTATCAACAAGTGAATGATTTATTGTATCAGCAGTACGGATGGAATCACTACTTTAAGCAGATAAAAGTGATTTATACATTTGATGGAGTTAAAGAGGCATTACCAGAATTGGAAATGAAGCTACAAAAAGAATTATTAAATAAGAAAGTAGTTGATTATCTAAATTCAAATGCGAAAGACCTGTATGAAAAAAATAAAGCAGAATATCAACAACAGATGAAAAATTTGATTGAAGAATATTGGGGTGATACTCCAAGAATTGAATCACATAAAAAGAAAATGTGGAACCCACCAGATACATATTTAGATGCACAGAGAATTTTGACTGATGAACTAATAAGGATAGGTCATAAGGATAGAACATTTTCAATGGAAGAATTTCTGGAAAGTAATTCAGATATTGATGAATTATTTGTATTTGACCAGTGATTATAAAAAGTTGGCACTTTAAAACGGGATATATAAACAATCCTTTATATGGCATTATAAAGTGCCAATTTTTGAAAATACATAAAAATCATACGAGAATCAATGATTTTGTGTAGTGACGCAAGGAACGGAACAAACATCATTTGTGGCTGCCACGCAGACACCCACTAAGGAGATAAGACATGGATAGAAGTTATAGATTAAAAATGGAAGATAAATTGAATACAAATACTCTTACAAAAGAGTACATATTAAATTGCATAGCAAAGCATGAGAAGAAAATCAATGACCTTGCTTATAAGGAAAAGCAGTACAGAACATCCAATTATAACAATCATAAGTTGGAGCTGGATAAGCTGATAGAATACAGACAACCTTTTATTGATGTTCTTATGAAAGAATACAGAATGTCATTGGATGATATTAAAACTGCATTGCAGAGTGTGAAGGATAAAAATATTCCTACCAATGCAGTATGTGATCAGATAAGAGAAATTATTACTAATGGATGTTACTTTCTTGAATAGTGGGTGCTTTACAGCACAAAAAAGATTTGTTCCGCTATGGCTACACAAATCTTTCAACGAGAGAATATATCTTATAGATACTTAATTTGAGCGTATCTTGAATGGCTCAAAATATGAATTAAGCTGATTATTCTTTTCGATAAAAAGAGAGTATGTCGGCTGCCTAACGGCATCCGAAATAAACACTCACTATTTACCGGAATAATAAGTTTACAATTTTTCACTTGATGGAAGGAGAATTATATATATGAGTAAAGCAATTACAGAGAAAAAATATTACAGAGTGGGTGAAACGTTTTCCAATACAGATAAAGATTACCACGGATTATTGGATGTTCCTTTTGGTATATGGATTACAACACATAGCTTTGAAGTGATAAGTTCTATGAAATGGGAAAAGGCATATAAGCTATGTACTCCGATTGATGGAAAAATTATTGATGAAAGTGTAAAGGACTGCTGCATTTTTGTCTATTTGGATGAAGCTAATTATGACTATAAGGGTGGTAAATTTGTTGAAGTTACATGGGATGAACTTATGAAAGAGTGTACACCTGTAGAAGTAATTGTGTATGAGTAAAAGGAAAACAGATATTATGATAACAATAGAAAAAGCATATGAAAAATTTTATAAATTATTGGAACAGATCGACAATTCAGATATTCCTCCGAGTGAACAGTATGTGAACTATATCAAGATATAGAATCTGAAATTGAACAGAAAAAGCAATAAGTGTATGCAAATATGCACGAGTATTGATGAGTAAAGGAGATTTTAATAATGGTATTTAAGGAAGGACAAGATGTATATTTTTTGAACAGAATCAAAAAGAAACATCATAACACCCATATGTGGGTTGTTGAACCTGCAATAGTAGTATCTGATAAAGGAAACAATCATAGAGTTGAGATTAAAATTTCAGATCAGAATATTGTATCAATTCGTAGAAGAGTAATATTTGAAACTAAGGATAAGGAAAATGCAGAAGAAAAATGTGATTATTGGAATCATTGGGATAGATACCATAAGAGAAAACATAAGCATAAGTAGTGATAATTGATAAGTACAATTTTCATAAATAAAGGAGAATTTATAATGGCAAATAAAAATAATGAATTTTGTTGTATGTGTGGAAGCAAAAAAGATGAAGTAGACAAGCTGATTAGAGGTAAATATGGATATATCTGTGATAGCTGTATCAGCATTGCAAGTGACTTACTCAATGATGAGGAAGAGGAAAATATCACAAATAATATGCAGTTGGCTACACCTTCACAGATAAAAGCACATTTGGATCAGTATGTGATTGGACAGGGTGAAGCAAAAAGGACTTTAGCAGTTGCAGTCTACAATCACTATAAGAGATTGAAGCAGAATAAAAAATCTGATGTTGAAATACAGAAATCCAATATTCTTATGATTGGTTCAACCGGGAGTGGTAAGACATATTTAGCAAAGTCACTTGCTAAATTCTTAGGAGTTCCATTTGCTATTGCAGATGCTACTTGTTTAACTGAGGCTGGTTATGTCGGCGAAGATGTTGAAACCATGTTGCGTACACTTTTACAGAATGCAAACTATGACATTGAATCAGCACAAAGAGGAATTATCTATATTGATGAGATAGATAAGATTTCTCGTAAAGGCGAAAATATGTCAATCACTCGTGATGTATCTGGTGAGGGAGTACAGCAAGCATTACTTAAAATCATTGAGGGTACAGTATCAGAAGTGCCAGTGACAGGAAGTAGGAAACATCCACAAGCTGACACGGTAAAGATTGATACATCTAACATACTTTTCATTTGTGGTGGTGCATTTGATGGCATTGATAAAATCATCGGCAAGGAAGAGACACATAACAGCATCGGATTTGGTGCTAATGTTGCCGATAAAAAGGAATCAGTTGCCGATTTGTCAAAGGTTGAGCAGCACGATCTTGTGAAATATGGACTTATGCCAGAATTGATAGGTAGACTTCCTATTATTACAACACTTAATCCGCTATCAGAGGAAGATTTGGTGCATATTCTCACAGAGCCTAAGAATGCTATTACAAAGCAGTATCAAGAATTATTGTCAATGGATGGTGTTAAGCTGGAATTTGAGGACGAAGCATTGAGAAAGATTGCGGAGTTGGCTATTAAGAAGAAAACAGGAGCAAGAGGTCTTAGAAGTATCATTGAATCGGCTATGCAGAAAGTCATGTTTGATGTTCCAGATATGAGTAGTGCAAAGAAAGTTGTTGTAACTGCTGATTGTGTAGAAGGAAAAGCGGATGCATTGGTTTATGGTGCAAGGAATAAGAAGATTGCATAAAATTATCTTCCGTCCAAATGGACGGAGGGTGTTATTAAAGATTAGAAGGAGTAGTTTATGTCATTAAAGCAAGAGTGTATTGATATGATAAAACTGATAATAGAGCCACTACAGGACGATGATATGAAATATTATCAGTTAGAGACAGATACTTATGTTGATATATGTAGAAAAACTGGTGAAGATATTACATATTCATTGTGTAGTGAATGTGAGAATTATAATGAAAACTGTCCTTATAGTGCAAGAAATATAAAGGTAGATATTTCATTTTGTGATTATGCTACAGACTGTATGCGTAGTTATGTGTTTGGAAATAATGCGGTGGAATGTGAAGGTATTTGTACAATAAAAAATCGCAAGCAACTTATGACTGAAATGTTTTCGTTAAAAAAGGAATTGGAAACATATAAGGATTGGTACGCTGAATTTGGAGAAAATTATAAACAGTATTTAGATTATGCAAAACAGTTTGCACAGGAAATGAAAGAAAAATATCTGTTTTTTGGAATGATTCAGACTGATGTATTACCAATTATTTTTCACACTGAACATTGCTATGACAATGGGAAAACCAATTATAGCACGATGGGAAATCTTCATATAGCCGAAAAGCAAAATGTTATAAATGTCTTTTGCTGTATGAGAAATGAAGAAGAGACTAAACGCACAATCAGACATGAAGTATTACATTATTTGCTTTACATTGCAGAATTGAAATATGCAGATGATACAGCGATATTTCATTATTTGTGTGGAGAGTATGATGCTCATGCTTATAAAGATATGGGCGACACAGAGCAACAATTATATGACCAACTAATCAATGGAGTTGAGATGTTGAAAGATGCATGTAATAGGAATAAAGAGCTGGATTATGATTTGAATTACATATGTATGCTGTTAGCAGTATGTACAGATGAAGATAATTCTACATATGATGTTCTATGCAAAAGAGGAAATGAAATATTACAGTTGTTCGATTTGAAAAAGAAAGCCAGTTAAGTATCAGAAGGAGAATATACAATATATGGATAAATTCACAGTAACAACAGGAAACAAAGACACAGCCGAATTAAACAGACTTACAAGAACAATCAAGTTACATGACATATGGAACAGACAGTATCACAGTACAGTTAGCAGTATGTTTGAAAAGTACAAAAGTATAGATGAATGGTCGCAGGATGAACTGATGAAGGTTGTCCTATGCGGTGTGAAGTATATCAATTATGCGATTGATATTGATGCTATAATGGATAGGTTACAATTAACTGGACAGATTTTTTAAGGTCATATAATCTATAATAAATACACGAAGGAGCACTCTTTATGACCGAACAAAAACAACGACGAAAACCTCGCAAATATACAGATGAATTTAAACAGCAACTGGTGGAACTATATCGTTCCGGCAAACGCAGATGTGATATCTGCCGTGAATATGACATTGCTACTTCCCTGTTTGACAAGTGGGTAAAGCAGGCATCCAATTCCGGTTCTTTCCATGAAAAAGATAACCGGACTC
>ERZ837487.1035-NODE-1035-length-36053-cov-6.954970_pt1 | contig 36053 bp, 28 predicted proteins | sample MGYA00519911_ERZ837487 | MGnify/ENA primary metagenome ERZ837487 (study PRJEB31850, sample SAMEA3708818) | human gut metagenome | biome: human gut; feature: human-associated habitat; material: faeces | place: China | collected 2014 ... | reverse complement strand
CGGAATGTGACGCCAAAACCGCCACAGGTAATTATGGGCGAGCTCTTCGTCAGTCGGAGCGCTGACAGGGATGACCCGGGTAATCCGGGCGTCTATGCCCGCCGTCAGCCTCCGGATAGCGCCCCCCTTGCCCGCCGCATCCCAGCCTTCAAAGCCGATCACCACCGGAATCCGCAGCCGGTACAGCTCGCCGTGCAGCACCTCCAGCTTTTTCTGCAGCTTATCCAGACGTTCCTTATATTCCTCGCGTGTCAGCGTTTTCGTCAGATCCACGCCGGAAAGCACGCCATTTTTAAACCGCTCATCTGGAAGTTTGACCGGCGGATGCACCGCCCCTTCCTCGCGTTCCATTCGGCGGCGGTTCAGCTCATACTCCAGCCGGTCTGTGACGGTGGATAAAATCTTGACTGCCGCATAATTTTTATCAGTCGCTTCCACGATCGTCCACGGCGCGTACCCGGTATCCGTCCGCTGAAGCATTTCCTCATTCATCTCCAGAAATGTATCGTAATCCTTGTTGCGCTTCCAGTCCGCCTCCGTCACACGCCACGCAGTCTCTTTGCTTTCTTCCAGCCGTTTAAAGCGCTTTTTCTGCTCGTCCCTGGAAATATACAGAAACAATTTGATCAGAATCATGCCGGAATCTGCCAGCTGCTTTTCAAATGAAAGGATATCCCGGAACGCCCCGTTTAACTCCTGCCGCTTCGTCTCTTTGTCAAACCGGTCAACGGTAACCTTATCGTACCAACTCTTGTCAAAGATCATCATTCGGCCATCTTCCGGTGTCTTCGTCCAATACCGCCAGAGAAATGGACGCATCCGTTCCTCTTCCCCCGTCTCCCGGCTCGCATAAACATCAAAGCCGCGCGGATCCAGCGGCTGGATCAGGCGGTTGATCTGCGTTCCCTTACCGCCTGCCCCGAAGCCGTCAAATACGATGACAACCGGGATCTTTTCCGCCTTACAGGCGCGCTGCAATTCTCCCAGCTTCACATCCATCTCTTCCCGAAGCTTCTTGTAGTTTTCCTTATCCACTGATTTATTCAAATCTACTTTTTCCAGCATCTTTCCACCTCCACATCAAGCAGTAAAATGACCTTTCACCAATCCCATGGCATCACAATGCTTCGTCTTTACCTTTCCCCGTCATCATCTCATGCTCTTTTTTGATCTCTTCGTATAATTGTACCGAATCCCACTTCATATTATACGGTGTCAGGACTGCTTTATAATCAATCCGTCCGACTCCCTTTTTTCGGAGTGCATAGATAAATGCATCGATCTGGGCGGAAGAAAAGCCTGCCATGATCGCCATCTCATCTGAGAAATCCATTTTCCTGGAAGAATCGTTCTCCGGCACTTCTCGCTGCAGCCTCCCGTCTGCCTGTTTCTGAGCGGACTCTTCTTTTTGCGTTTCCTCCACAGCCTCTATTGCTTGTCCGGCTTCCTTGAGGACATCCTCATTCAGTCCTTTCACACCAGCCAGCACGCCCACCGGCAGCCCGTACTCCTCCTTTGTCACTGCCCTTAAGCGGAATCCCAGCGGCATAAGCGCCTGCTGCACCTTCATTTTTCTTTTGGAATCAGTAAAATTATACAATAATACAGTTGGTTTCATCGTAATTTATCGATTCTCCTCTCTGTTTCTTATTCCCGCCTCATCAATTCTCCGGCTTCTCAATATGATTCTCTATTATATCCTTTTTCCCCCCTTCTGTGCAAGAAAAACAAAAAAACAGCGGCATCAGCCACTTGCTTTCGCTCGTCCGCTGTCTGCCGCTGTCTGATTTTTATTTCATTTATGTATGTTTCCGCATCTCAGATCCTCTTCCGGTCTGCTGCCAGATAGCTCCCTAGTGAAGAACACCATTTGCATCCGCTACCATACCGTTCGGAGTTACCATGTTCGTCCAGAGTGCTCCGCTATTCAGGTCAAACAGATACCATGCGCCATCGATGAACTGATAGCCTGTCTTTCTTGCACCACGGGTACCGTCGGATACCGGATTCAGATAATACTTGTACGGTCCAATCTGCTGCCAGCCGGTCAGCATCTTGCCTCTCGTACCATCGGATACCGGGTTTAAATAGAACCAGTTATTATCAGTATAGATCCAGTCTGTATCCATGAAGCCGTTTGCATTCAGATGATACCACTCATTATCAACATATACCCAGTTGTTCTTAACCGGTACACCATTGATGTAGTAAGACCAGCCGTAAATGCTGTTTACCCACTGACCATTCGCATTTGCCGGAGTGGAACCACCGGAAGAGCTGTTCGAAGAATTATCGGTCGGAGGTGTACCTGTATACACATCCGAAGAATTCATATAATATTCATCGGACTCATCACTCCACTCACCCTTGTCGCTTCCGTCAACCGCGCGTACCTTAAAGGTATAATCGCCGGATTTCGTCATGTATGGGTAGAAATTGTAGCTGCTGCCTGTGGTTGTAACAGTCGTTACGGTAGAACTGTTGCGGTACAGTTTAACTTCATACTTGCTTGCATCCGATACGCTGTCCCAGGTTGCGGTACGATTGCTCCAGCTAAGATCTTCGACCGTATCCAAATCGCCGTCAACAGCTGACATCGTAATCTTAACTTTCCACTCGCTCTTATCGCCAGATCGCTTCGTAACTTTGTAAGCCGACTTGGTTGCAGAAAGCTTTGTGCCGGATAACTGATAACCGTCCTTTGCCTCGATCGTCAGGTAGATGACCGGCTTATCACCTCTCTCCCACTCGCTGTCGTCATTGTCAAACTCCTGCTCGGTAATCTCAACATTACCCTTCGTAACTTGTACATCCGGATCCCCGATGCTGTCGCCCGCTTCCGGTTTCGCATTGACACGGAACTTAACTTCCGAGATCTTTTTGTCAGCCGCGTATGCCGGAATACTCATAGCCAGTGCCGCCATGATAGCAAGAGCGGAAACCGCCGCTGCCTTCAGGTTATGTCTCATATCCCATCCTCCTTTTTTAATGTACTCTCGCGTACAAAATCTTGTTTCCATTATAACAAACATATCTGCCTGCGTCAAAATAAACTGTCGGTATTTTCAAAATTTTCCCCTTGTTTTTTTGAAGTAAATGTCTGCTTTCTGTTATTGACAGGATAGCACACTTTTATTACCTGAGAATAACTTTTTGTTTAAGGTTTTCTGACATTTTCGTCAATGGTAGAATTTATATCATAATTGATATTTCCTGTGACATAAAAAAGAATGTACCTTTTTGTGTGATGGGGAATTCCAAGGAATTTTCTATCACACAAAAAATAGACCGGGGCAGATTTCTGCGGTCCGGTCTATTTCTACCTTACTTAAAAGCAGGTGTTCATTTTATTTGAAATACTCCACACCTGAAGCAAACAGCTGCATATCCTGATTTCCATAGATATTCATGCCTGTATCGCTCCAGCAGCGCTCGTTGTGACCCATCTTACCAAGAATACGTCCATCCGGGCTTGTGATACCCTCGATGCACTGGTAGGAACCGTTCGGGTTCCACTCCTCGCTGACGGATAAGTTTCCGTTCGGATCGCTGTACTGGATCGCGATCTGACCATTTGCGCGAAGTTTTGCAAGCCACTCCTCGTTGGCTACGAAACGTCCTTCACCATGGGACATCGGGTTGCAGTATACGCCTCCCAGCTCTGCTTTTCTGAGCCACGGGGACAGGTTAGATACAACCTTTAAGTATGCCATGCGGGAAATGTGGCGTCCAATGTTGTTGGTTGTCAGAGTCGGGGAATCTGCTTTCTGAGGCTCAATCTTGCCTCCGGTTAAAAGTCCCAGTTTGATTAATGTCTGGAAGCCATTGCAGATACCCAGTACCAGACCATCCCGGTCATGAAGCAGTTTGTCGATCTCCTCCATCATCGCCTCGTTGCGGAATACCGTAGCGAAGAATTTAGCCGAACCATCCGGCTCATCACCTGCGGAGAATCCACCCGGGAACATGATGATCTGGGATTTCTTGATATCCTCTTTGTACTGCTCGATGGAAGAACGGATATCGGATGCATTCTGGTTGCGGAATACACGCACAATCGTCTCCGCTCCGGCTGCCTCAAACGCTTTCGCGCTGTCCAGCTCGCAGTTGGTACCCGGCATTGCCGGAATAAATACAGTTGGTTTTGCCACTTTATGTTTACATACATATACCTTATCGGTATTGTAAAGTGTCTCTTCTGCTGCCTTCATCGGTGCGCCGGAAGCGGTCGGGAACACTTTCTCCAGGGTTCCGGTCCATGCTTTCAGAGCCTCTTCCATGGAGATCACGGTACTGCCATACTCGAAGGTTCCCTTGTCGGTTACCTCACCGATCACGGTGTACGGAATGGACAGCTCGCCTACCTTGCCGTCCGGAACCTCGCAGACAATATTGCCCCAGCCAGCGGCGAAGAAGTCTCTCGGATCTACATTGTGCTCAATCTTTACGCCCAGGCGGTTACCAAATGCCATCTTGCTGACAGCCTCTGCCACACCTGCACCCTCAACCGCATATGCGGAAATAATCTTTCCAGACTCCATATCGCGGTAGATTTTCTCGTAACCATCCATGATCTGGCTGTATACCGGCAGGTCATGTGCATCTTTCTCGATGGTAAAGAGAACAATCTTGCTGCCCGCTTTCTTAAATTCCGGAGATACCACGTGTTTGGTATCGGAAATATCAACTGCAAAGGAAACCAGTGTCGGCGGTACATCGATTTCGCCGTGCTCTTCATCATAGAAGCTGCCGGACATGCTGTCCTTGCCGCCGATGGACGGAAGTCCAAATCCGAGCTGCGCACTGTAAGCACCGAGCAGAGCGGAGAACGGTGTGCCCCATCTCTTCGGATCTTCCGTCATACGTTTGAAGTACTCCTGGAAGGTAAAGCGGATCTTGTGGAAATCACCGCCGTTTGCCACGATCTTAGCAACAGAATCCAGCACTGCGTAAGTAGCGCCGTGGTACGGGCTCCAGCTGGACAGGTACGGATCATAGCCGTAGCTCATCATGGTAACAGTATCGCATTTGCCCTCGCTCATCGGCAGTTTTGCCACCATCGCCTGTGTCTCGGTCATCTGGTGGACACCGCCGTATGGCAGGAATACACTGCTTGCGCCCACGGTGCTGTCGAACATCTCAACCAGACCCTTCTGGGAGCATACATTTAAGGAAGAAAGCATGGACAGCCATTTTCCTTTGACATCCTTTACTTCCTGTTTATCAAATACATTGCCTTCCCTGGTCGGAACCTCAACGGTAACGGTTGTCTCCTGATGAGCACCGTTGGTATCCAGGAATGCACGGCTTAAATCTACGATCGTCTTGCCTCTCCAGTTCAGAACCAGGCGCGGGGACTCGGTAACAACGGCAACCGGAACTGCCTCCAGGTTCTCTTCTGCTGCATAAGCAAGCATCTTATCAACATCTTTCGGGTCTACCACCAGAGCCATACGCTCCTGTGACTCGGAAATCGCAATCTCCGTTCCGTCCAGACCTGCATATTTCTTCGGAACCTTGTCAAGGTCAATCTGAAGTCCGTCAGCTAACTCACCGATCGCTACCGACACGCCGCCGGCGCCAAAGTCGTTACACTTCTTGATCAGACGGCTGACCTCCGGGCGGCGGAACAGTCTCTGTAATTTACGCTCGGTCGGTGCATTGCCCTTCTGAACCTCTGCGCCGCAGACCTCGATGGACTCCTCGGTATGTACCTTGGAAGAACCGGTTGCGCCGCCAATACCATCACGGCCGGTACGTCCACCCATCAGGATGATTACATCGCCCGGATCGGAAGTCTCACGGATGACGTTTTTGCGCGGAGCTGCTGCCATAACAGCACCGATCTCCATACGTTTTGCCACATAATTTGGATGATAAATCTCTTTTACATAGCCGGTAGCAAGACCGATCTGGTTACCGTAGGAGCTGTAGCCATGTGCTGCATCCTTTACGATGCGCTTCTGCGGAAGTTTGCCGTGCAGTGTCTCCGACATCGGACGGGTCGGATCAGCCGCACCGGTCACACGCATAGCCTGATATACATAGGTACGTCCGGAAAGCGGGTCACGGATAGCACCGCCTAAGCAGGTGGCAGCGCCGCCAAACGGCTCAATCTCGGTCGGATGGTTGTGGGTCTCATTCTTAAAGTTTACCAGCCACTCTTCCTTCACACCATCGATTTCCACCGGAACCACGATGCTGCAGGCATTGATCTCCTCGGACTCCTCTAAATCCTCCAGTTTTCCTTCTTTTCTTAATTTCTTCATGGCCAGAAGAGCCAGATCCATCAGGCAGACAAATTTGTCATCTCTGCCTTTATAAAGTACCTCACGGTCAGCCAGATACTGTTCATAAGAAGCCCGGATCGGTTCTTTGTATGGGCCTTCGGTAAAGGAAACGTCCTTTAATTCTGTCTGGAACGTGGTATGGCGGCAATGGTCAGACCAGTAAGTATCCAGCACGCGGATCTCAGTCATGGACGGATCCCTCTTCTCCTCTGTGGCAAAATAATTCTGGATAAACTGGAAATCCTTGAAGGTCATAGCCAGATTCAGAGAATCGTACAAGGTCTTCAGTTCTGCCTCCGGGGACTGGCAGAAGCCGTCAAAAATCTTCACATCAGCCGGAGTTTCAAATACCGTCACCAGAGTCTCTGGTTTCTGGGCAGAAGCCTCTCTGGAATCCACCGGGTTGATGCAGAAGGACTTGATAGCCTTCGCCTCATCCTCTGTTAAGGTCCCTGAGATCACATAGGTGGTTGCTGAACGGATCACCGGCTCTTCATCCTCTTTTAACAGCTTGACACACTGCTCTGCGGAATCCGCACGCTGGTCAAACTGTCCAGGAAGGTATTCTACGGAAAATACCAGATCTCCCTCCTGTTTTGGAAAGCTCTCTTCATATAAGGTATCTACCGGAGGCTCAGAAAAAATGGTTCCCAGCGCCGTCTGATAGGTCTCTTCGGAAATATTTTCAATATCGTAACGGATCAGAACACGGACACCGCCCACAGTTTTGATCCCCAGATAGCTGTCGATCTCCTCTTTTAGTTCATGGGCCTTTACTGCGAAATCAGTTTTCTTTTCTACATAAATTCTTTTTACACTCATGTATTTCCTCCTTATGGTTCTTACCCCAGCAGTTATCATTTCTGTAATCTTTGCAAAATTCTTGTTTTATGAAAAAGAATCCTGTGACATAAAAAAATAATACCATAAGATATATCATAAGGAAAATTAATATATCTTATGGCTTTTATTATTACCTCTAATTTATTGCGATCATGACGTTAATTCCGCCAGATGTGTCTGGTCATTGGCCTGGATCAACACGGCTCTTCCGCTCTTCTGCTCATACCGGATCGTAGTGATGCTGGCATTCCCCACAATGATCTCCTGGTCATTCGGATCGTTTCTCATCAGATACTCCACCACATAAGCCAGCATCGCTCCATGGGACACAATAGCCAGATCACCTTTCGCCCTTTTTAGAATCTCCTCCATCACCTTCTGGCACCGGTCTTTGATCTGGCTTAAGGATTCTCCCCCTGGTGGAGCTACAGTCACAGGATTCTCGCACCATTTTTCATATTCCGCCGGAAAAGCAGCCTGAATCTCCTCCAACGTCATGCCTTCCCATTTACCAAATCCGATTTCTTCCAGTCCTGGAAGAGTTTCTACCGCCACATGCTGACTGTCCCCGATGGCTCCCGCCGTCTCCCTGGCACGAAGTAAGTCGCTGGAAAAGATCTGCACCACAGGGCGTTTTGCCATGCCTTTTGCCAGACAGACAGCCTGCCGTCTTCCTGTTTCATTCAACGGAATGTCTGTTTTTCCCTGAATTTTTCCTGCCACGTTCCAGTCTGTCTGTCCGTGACGGATCAAATAAATGTTTATCATAAATCCCTCCGGCTATTTTTCCAGCGGAGCGTCCTTTAAGGACTGATCATACTCTCCGGTTACAGTCATGGCATCCAGAGTCTGCTTCATGATATCTTTTACCTCTTCCACCGTCATCTGCATCCGCTCTGCCAGTTCTTCCACCGTTGCCTCACGGCCAAGCTGGTCTGCCATCGATTTGGATACCTCTTCCAGGACCTTCACTCTGGCTAACATCTTCTCCTCAATCTTATGTTCTGTCTCCTGGTCAGCAACAGCAGCTTTCAATGCCTCGGTAACCCGTTCTTTTAAATACTCGTTAAAATCCAGAACAGACTCTGCGGTTCCTAATTCTTCCACTGCCATCACCAGGGCCATGTTCGCTTCCTGCACCAGATCTCCAGCCGGCAGCCCCTTATTCAGGTATTCCCGGATCATAGCCAGGGCATTTTTCAAATTTCCTTCAATGAGACGTTTTTTCGCCTCTGCACTGCCATTTGCTGCTTCCTTGGCAAGCTCCGTATTCTCCGCTTCGCTGCAGCTTGTGATTTCCTCTAATTCATCTAAATATAACTGGAAGCCATTTAATTCTTCCTGGTTTTCTTCTGTTATTCCCATTGTTCTCTCCATCTTCTTTCTTCTGGCATCCATGTTTCAACCGGCAGGGCCGGATACACGGATGCAACATTACTGTCATTCTAACATAAAAGCATAACCTGCGTAAATAGCCAAAGTTCATGTTTATCCCTTTGCATTTTCCCTCTACCTGTGATATGATGGTCATAACTCATAAGGAGGACTAATAATGGACATCAATTATGAATTATATAAGGTTTTTTATCATGTTGCCATTACCTTAAGCTTCTCTGAGGCTTCCAAGCAGCTCTTCATCTCCCAGTCTGCAGTCAGTCAGTCCATCAAGGTGCTGGAAAAGAAGCTGAACCAGAAATTATTTATCCGCAGTACCAAGCGGGTTCAGTTAACGCCTGAAGGAGAAATCCTGTTTAAGCATATCGAACCGGCCATGAATCTGATCAAACAGGGAGAGAACCAGCTTTTGGAGGCGCATACCTTAAATGGCGGCCAGCTCCGCATCGGTGCCAGCGATACCATCTGCCGGTACTATCTGGTTCCATATCTGAACAAGTTCCACAAACAGTTTCCACATGTGCATATCAAGGTGACGAACCAGACTTCCATCGCCTGTGCTTCCCTGCTGGAACACGGACAGGTAGATTTTATTGTTGTCAATTATCCAAACTCTGCCCTCTCCAGCACCCACATTCCGCGAGTCATCAATGAATTCCACGATGTGTTTGTGGCGAACCGCCAGTACTTTCCACTGGATGGCCAGGAAGCCAGCTTAGCAAGCCTGCAGAAATACCCGATCCTGATGCTGGACCGCAAGAGCACCACCAGCGAGTTCCTGCATGCAATGTTCCAGCGTTCCCACCTGGATCTGGTGCCGGAGATCGAATTGAGCAGCAACGATCTGTTGATCGACCTGGCCCGCATCGGCCTTGGCATTGCATTTGTGCCGGATTTCTGTATCCCGACAGATGATAAGGATCTGTTTGTTGTGAAATTAAAGGAAGAACTGCCAAAACGACAGATGGTGGTGGCTTACAACGAACGGATGCCGCTCTCACAGACAGCGAAACAGTTTATGTCGATGCTGTAATACATTCTCTTACCAAAACACTTGTGAAAAGAATCCGCCTGCAGGATTTTCGCCTGCGGCGGATTCTTTTAGCAACATACTTTCCTATGCAGATTCCCGGTCGGGAGCATGTTTTATCTTTTTCGCTCTTTCCAGAAATCCCTGATCGCTTTCCCCACATTTCCCCTGTTCACAATCTGGTGCGGCCACCACTCCCTCGGAAACAGTTCCTGATACTCCCGCTTTAAAAACCGGTCATCCAACAGCAAAATGATCCCTTCATCTTCCATGGTACGGATCACCCGCCCGGCTGCCTGCATCACTTTATTCATGCCAGGATACTGATAAGCATAGTCAAATCCCTTCTGGTTAGTCTTTTCAAAATATCCTTTCAGAAGTTCCTGTTCCGTGCAGACCATAGGAAGCCCTGTTCCCACGATCACCACACCAATCAGCCGATCCTCCTTTAAGTCAATCCCTTCTGAAAAAATCCCACCCATAACGCAGAATCCCACAAACGTTTCATCCCGTTCTTTCTCAAATTCCTGTAAAAATGCCTCTCTCTCCTCTTCTTTCATATGCCCATCCTGGCTCAGCCAGTGGATGGCATCGCCTTCTGGCTGCCGCTTTCCATCTGCCTGTTCTTCCTCCATCCGTTGAGCCCAGATCTCCTCCACAGCTTTCAGGTATTGATATGACGGGAAAAACACCAGATAATTGCCCTTTCGCCCCTGTACCGCCGTCTGAATGTACTCTGCCACCTTCTCGTATTCTCTCTGGTTTCTCCTGGTATAACGGCTCGATACATCTGACGCTACCAAGAGAAGACGGTTTTCCCTTGGAAATGGAGACTCGACATAAACCGCATAATCCTCCTGGTTTCCGCTGAGCAGTTCTTTATAATACATGACTGGGAGCAGGGTTGCCGAGAAAAATACCGTGGCACGCCCCTTATCCAGGCATTCTTTTAAGTGTCTTGCCGGATTCATGCAGAACAGCTTCACCAGGAATCTTCCATCCGGCAGGCACTCCGAATAAATCTGGTAATCATCTCCCAGCTCTTCGTACACGGCCAGAAAATCCCTCAGCTGAAAATAAAAATCCAGCACCAGCTCCCGGTTCTCAAAGGAATCATGTTCTTCCATAAATGGTTCCAGTTCCCCATATAAGCTCTGGAGAGCCAGTGTCAATGTGTGAACGTTTTCATAAATCTGGTATCCATCTGCCTCCCGTTTCATCTCCAGCAGCAGGCGGTTGACCTTCTCGAAAGCCCTTGTCAGTTTTCCATGTCCCTTTAAAATCTTCTTGGCTGTCAGCACATCCTCTTTGATCAGAAATGCGCTGTACATCTCACGTCCACGGGATACCAGATTATGGGCCTCATCCACCAGAAACAGATAATTTCCGGATACCCCCTCTGAAAAATACCGTTTCAGCCGCACATGGGGATCAAACACATAGTTGTAGTCACAGATCACCCCGTCTACCCAGTTCGAGATATCCAGACAGAATTCAAATGGACACACCCTGTATTCTCTGGCATATCGCAGAATCTCTTCCCGTCCAATTCCCTGTTCTGTGTGAATGATTTCATATACCGCATCATTAACCCGGTCAAAATGACCTCTGGCATAAGGGCAGTCATCTGGATTACAGGAAATCTCCTCCAGAAAACACAGCTTCTCTTTCGCAGTGATCGCCACCGTATTCAGATACATTCCATGTTCCCGCAGGATCCGGAAAGCTTCTTCTGCCACGGTCCTGGTGATAGATTTGGCGGTCAGATAAAAGACCTTATCTGCCATCTGTTCTCCCATGGCCTTTACCGCCGGAAATACGGTGGAAAGAGTCTTTCCGACTCCCGTCGGCGCCTGGATAAACAGATTTTTCTCCCGCGCAATGGCCTTGTAGACCGAAACAGCCAGTTCCCGCTGTCCAGGTCGGTAAGGGAATGGAAATTGCAGATCTTTTAAAGAGGCATCACGGCGCAGCTCATGCTCGTATAAATAATTCGCCCACTTCACATATTCATGGATCAGTCCCTGAAACCACTGATCCAGTTCTTCAAAACTGTAATCCTTCGTGAATCTGCGAATCATCTCCGTTTCCAACTGACAATAAGTCACCTGGATACCAATTTCCTCCAGCTGTTCTTTCCTGGCATACATATAACCATAGCACAGAGCCTGTGCCTGATGGACTGGGATCGATTCCTCAAGACGGTCAATATCCAGATAAACACCTTTGATTTCATCAATGGTCACATGACCTGTCACATCCGTCATGATTCCATCCGCCCTGCCTTCCACCAGAATCTGAAACCTGCCCTCATCAATTCTGGTATTCAGGGCGACTTCTGCCTGATATCCGGCTCCCATCTGCTTCTGGATCTTCCGATGGATGCGGCTTCCCGCCTGCATCGCGTCCTTTTCTGCTCCGGTCAGCCGTCGGTTGTCCAGGTCGCCGCTTCTCATGACAAATTCCACCAGATTCCGCACAGAGATCCGGATGACCCGTGTTTCTGTTTCCATGACTGTCCCCCTTCTTTGTTTTCCCCCGCTGCAATGCGATCCCGCATGGCATTTTTCTATAAATCGAAAAAAGGACCGCCCATAACAGACGATCCTCTCTCCCATTTGCTCTTATGCAGCAGTTCTCTTTACTGCCATCTTTTCTAAGAATGCTTCAAACGCTTCATTCTCGCCATCATACTGAACTGTCAGTACATTTCTTAAATCCAGGCTTAATACTCCAAGGATTGATTTTGCATCAATGACTACCCGGTTGTAATATACGTCAATATCAAAGTCACACTGTGTTGCTGCAGCAACAAACATCTTTGCGTCATCAATCGTTGGCAACAAAATTCTTTTCTGTTTCATGTTTCTCAACTCCTTTTCAATGACAACCTTTTCGGTTGGAAGAGTTATAACATAAAGAAACTATGATTGTCAAATTTTTTATTTCAGGTTCGTTTTTCGTCTTTTTTTGTGTATTTTTTACATATAAAGTGTTTTGTTGTTTTGATTTTTGTTCTATGTTTTTTACTGATTAAAAATTGTCCGGAAATATTCTACATTTTTTTCTATCTATTTTCCATGAATCGCGGCTGACAAATTCTACATTTTGCGAGAATTATACAATTTTTCAACTGTTCAGTACCTTCATAGTTACGAGCATCTGTCCGCGGTTTATCAAACTGGCTCACGAACCTGTTCTTCCGTTACGATCAGATCCATGGGGCAATCATGGGGCTCCGCTGGAATATTCTCACAGAGCATCTGTTCCTGGCAGAGGATTATCCGTTTCGCCCTTGTCTCCGGAAGAAAACGGTCATAATAGCCGCCTCCATAACCAAGCCGGACTCCGCTGGAACTGCAGGCTACGCAGGGAATCACGCACAGATCCAGGCTATCCGAATCTAATTTTTCTGTATCCTCTTTTGGCTCCAAAATACCGTATGCTCCCGATTTCAGCTGATCCATACTGGTGATCTGTCTCGCTTCCATCACCCCCTTTTCCCGGCACAATGGAACTGCCACGATCTTTCCCTCTGCCAGCATCTCTTCCAATAGCAGCCTGGTATCAACCTCCTCAGCCATGCTGACATAACAGAAAATCCTATGGGCCTGACGATACAACTCCAGGCTTTTGACACGTTCCAGAATCTGTCTGTCTGCCTGGTGGCGATAACTTTCCAGAAGATTTTTTCGTTTTTGCTTTAATTCCCTGCGGAGGGCTTTTTTCTCTGCAGCAAGATCCATTTCATTCTCCTTGTGCGGCTCCCGCACAACTGTATATCTTCTATCATCAGACAACGCTTTCCGTCCACTCCTTCCGCAAAACCTCAAGCATGACAACCGACCGTATTCTTTCCCTTAGTTTACCACAGATCCAAGGAAAAGACATCGTTTTCCCTTATTTTATATATTTTTTAAATTTTTCAAAAAAATTGTTGACATTTTTACAAAGGCATGGTATTATAAACAAGTCGCTGAGATACAGCAAAACAAAACAACTTCATAAAGGGGAATAGTTCAATGGTAGAGCAGCGGTCTCCAAAACCGTAGATGGGGGTTCGAGCCCCTCTTCCCCTGCTTCGCAAGTGCCGTAAAACCTAGGTTTTGCGGCATTTTTTTGTGTTTATCTAAAAAAGGATGTGTCTTGGCACATGCTGTGCTGACCGTAAGAACACATATTGATTGATATACAGGGGGCAAAAGATTATTTGCCCCCGGGTATCACAAGATTCCAATAGCTTCTCGCACGCTCCGCACCCCGATCAGCCGGATCTTATCATTCTTCTTTATTTTCTCCAGACAGATCTGTGGCAGAATACAGGTATCAAATCCCAGCTTGATCGCCTCATTCACTCTCTGTTCTGCCATAGAAACCGCTCTCACCTCTCCAGACAATCCTACCTCTCCAAATACAATCGTTTTAGGGCTGACCGGGCGGTCCTTTAAACTGGATACCAGAGCCATCACGATAGCTAGATCCAGGGCGGGTTCGTTCATCTTCATACCACCGGCGATGTTGACATAAGCATCGTAACGGCCCATCTCATAATGGCAGCGCCGCTCCAGGACAGCCATCAAAAGGTTCACGCGGTTGTAGTCGGTTCCTGCTGCAGTTCTTCTTGGAATTCCCAGATTTGTCTGGGCTACCAGGGCCTGCACTTCCAGCAGGATCGGACGGGTTCCCTCCATGGCACAGGCCACAATGGCTCCAGACGCATCCTCCGGGCGTCCTTCCAGCATAAATTCTGAAGGATTTTCCACTTCTACCAGACCCTGCTCCCGCATCTCGAAAACACCGATCTCATTGGTAGAACCAAAACGGTTCTTGACTCCCCGCAGAATCCGGTAAGAAGCATGGCGGTCTCCTTCAAAATATAACACCGTATCTACCATGTGCTCCAGTACTCTCGGTCCAGCCACTACTCCCTCTTTTGTCACATGACCGACGATGAAAATGGTGATTCCTTCGCCTTTTGCGATCTGCATCAACAGATTGGTAGACTCCCGCACCTGACTGACACTTCCCGGCGCTGAGGCAATTTCTTCCCGGAACATGGTCTGGATAGAATCGATGATCACCACATCCGGCTTTGTCTCCCGAATAGTTTCCTGAATGATCTCCAGGCTGGTCTCACATAAAAATAACAGCTGTCCGGTGACAGCGCCGATCCGGTTGGCACGGAGCTTAATCTGCTTTAGGGATTCCTCACCAGAAATATACAATACCTTCTGCCCATTTGCCGCCAGATTCCGACAAACCTGCAGAAGAAGTGTGGATTTACCAATACCAGGATCGCCTCCTACCAGCACCAAAGAGCCGCCCACCACACCTCCGCCCAGCACCCGGTCTAACTCCTGGTATCCGGTGGAGACCCGGTCTTTTTCTTCTATAGAGATTTCTGACAACGCTACCGGCTTTCTCCGTTCTGTCAGACGTATTTTCCCAGAGGGAGAGGACTCCTTTTTTACAATTGGTTCCTCCACGAAGGTATTCCACTCCTTACACGCCGGGCACTGCCCCATCCATTTTGCTGATTCATAGCCACATTCTTTACAAAAAAATGCGGTCGTTTTTGCCTTTGCCATCGATCTTCTTCCTCCTAAACGCAAGCATGTACCCTGGATCATGATCCGCGTAAAAAGGGGAAGGATCTCCTCCTTCCCCTTTTCTTTCGTACAATCAGTTATCTCTTAACGATCTTAACCTTTGCAGTCACGCCTTCATTCAGCTCCACGCTGCAGTTTAATTTACCGCTCATGTTGGTTTTCATACCGCCAACAGCCGCATCATCCACAAACACCTCATACTCGGTATCATCTTCTAACTGAACCGTGATCTGTACGTCCTCAGCACTTTCCACCAGGAATTCTACACCCCAGTCCTCTGCAACAAAATGCTCTACAGCTGTTCCAGGAACAGACTCATAGACAAACATTCCATTTCTCTCCAGTTTGGTAATTTCATGATAGGTTTTTACTTTATATAAATCGCCCTTATGTTCAAAATTCTCTAATTTTGCTTTCTTATCCAGTTTATAATTACCAAAACTGATGCTTCCGTCTTTTTCTGTGCGGATTAATTCTTCGATTACCGGCATGTCTTACTTCCTCCTAGAGTATTGATATCTGAATTATACACGAACTTCTTCCACTTTGCCAGTGGTTTTTTTCGTTTCAAAGATAAGTCCGTTCTCCCCTTTGGAAACCAGCACCAGTTCTCCTTCTTTGACTGTTCCATCTAAGATCTTTTCTGCCAGACTGTCCTCCAACAGACTCTGGATGGCGCGGCGCAGCGGACGGGCTCCGTATTTCTCATCATAGCCCTTATCAATCAGATATTCCTTACCGCTCTCATCCACATCCAGCTCAATTCCCATCTGCTGCATCGCCCTCTTATTGATCACAGACAGCATAATCGAAACAATCTCCTTCATGTTATCCTTGTTCAGCGGATGGAACACGATGATCTCGTCAATACGATTTAAAAATTCCGGCTTGAAGATCCGTTTTACCTCATCCATCACCCGGTCTTTCATAAAACGGTATTTTTCTTTCTCGTCATCCACAGACGTAAATCCAAGACGTTTTGGAGCGATGATGTTCTCTGCGCCTGCGTTTGAAGTCATAATGAGGATCGTATTCTTGAAATCGATCTTTCTTCCCTGCGCATCAGTGATATGACCGTCATCCAGTACTTGAAGCAGGATATTAAACACATCTGGATGGGCTTTTTCAATCTCATCAAATAAGATCACGGAATATGGGTTTCTGCGGACCTTCTCGCTTAACTGGCCGCCCTCTTCATATCCTACATATCCTGGCGGGGAACCGATCATCTTGGAAACGCTGTGTTTCTCCATATATTCCGACATATCAACCCGAATCAGGGCGTTTTCCGTACCGAACATGGCCTCTGCCAGAGCCTTACACAGCTCCGTCTTGCCAACACCTGTCGGGCCTAAGAACAAGAAAGAGCCAATCGGACGTTTTGGATCCTTTAACCCCACACGGCCTCTGCGGATAGCTTTAGAAATAGCAGTCACTGCCTCTTCCTGTCCTACCACACGCTTATGAAGGATCTCCTCCAGCTTCTGAAGCCTCTCAGATTCCTCCTCTTCCAGTTTCCGCACCGGGATCTTGGTCCAACCAGATACTACATCTGCAATCTCATTTTCGCCGACAACAAGATTTTTTTGATTCCGCTCTTTTTTCCATTTTTCACGGATTTTGTCGATCTTTTCCTGTTTTTTTGCTTGTTTTTTCTTAATGTCTCCAGCTTTCTCGTAAGCCTCTGCCTTAATGGCATTTTCCTTCTGGCGCTCTAAAGCTTCAATATCCTTCTCCAGAGTCTTGATCTCCTCGGGCTCCATATAGCCGGAAAGGCGGATCTTAGAAGAAGCCTCATCAATCAGATCAATTGCCTTATCCGGTAAAAAGCGGTCATTGATGTAACGGGCAGATAATCTCACAGCAGCCCGCAGAGCCTCATCCGTAATAGTTACCTTATGATGCTCCTCATACCGGCCTCGTAAACCCTTTAAAATCTCATAAGACTCATCCTCAGATGGTTCTTCTATCGTCACCGGCTGGAAACGACGTTCTAAAGCCGTGTCTTTCTCAATATATTTCCGGTACTCCTCCAGCGTGGTAGCTCCAATTAACTGCAGTTCGCCTCTAGCCAGGGATGGCTTTAAAATATTGGAGGCATCAATAGCTCCTTCTGCGCCGCCAGCACCGATGATCGTATGGATCTCATCAATAAATAACAGCACCTGGCCATCATCCATAACCTCAGACAATACCTTTTTGATCCGCTCTTCAAATTCTCCACGGTACTTGGAGCCCGCCACCATACCGGACAGATCCAGTGTCATGACCCGCTTCTGGGCAATGGTCTCTGGTACATCTCCGGCAGCGATCCGCTGGGCCAGCCCCTCAACTACTGCTGTCTTACCAACACCTGGTTCTCCGATGAGACACGGATTGTTCTTAGTCCTGCGGCTCAGGATCTGGATCACCCGCTGAATCTCCTGCTCTCTTCCGATCACCGGATCCAGCTTCCCATCTCTTGCCAGCGCCGTCAGGTCACGGCTGTAGCTGTCAAGGGTTGGAGTTCCTTTTCCCTTTGCTCTCGCTGACTGCTGGAATTCTTCCTTTCCTCCGGCAGATACGTCCTCGCCCATGGCATTTAACAGATCCAGATACAATTTCTGGATGCTGACGCCCATGGTGTTCAACAATCTGGAGGCCACACAGTCATTTTCCTTGATCATGGCGATCAGGATATGCTCTGTACCGATCAATGGTGCCTTAAAGCGTACCGCCTCCCGGTAACTGTTCTCAATGACCTTTCTGGCTCCTGGCGTATAAGTGCTGCGTTCAGCAGTTCCAACCCCATTATTCGGGCTGATCAGTTCGCTGATCAGTTCGACTGCCTTATCTTCTTTCACACCACATTCATCCAGGACCCTGGCTGCCACACCGGTTCCTTCCTGGATCAGGCCAATGAGCAGATGTTCCGTGCCCACATAGTGATGCCCTAAGGACTCTGCAGCATCTGCTGCCAGCCCGATAGCGTCCTTGGCCTTCTCTGTAAAACGATCGATCATGCAAATTTCCTCCTGGTCTGTAACGGTTTCCATAATTCATGTCTGTCATATATCAGCTCGCGAAACCGCCACACTTGTTTTATACTTGTTTTATACTTGTTTTATACTTGTTTTATATCCGGAAGATGGTCGCGGATATAGCTGGCCCGCACTCCATCTAATTCATCTTTATCTAATGGGTGATCCGCAATCTTCAGCAGATTCGCATTCTGGATACCCAGGATCAGACCATAGACCGGACATGCCCCATCTAAGGCGATCACACCGTCACAAATGCCTGCCCGCAGATGGGACAAATAAGTCATGGCCTCCTTCATAGAAAGCTTTCTGGCGTACTTTAACACACCATAAGATTTATAAACCTCGTCTTCCCGCTCCAGGCGGTGATTTTCCAAGGTCATCTGGCGTACCTGGTTCTCCTGGTCATTCAGCTGTAACGCAACCTTACAAACCAGCTCTGCCAGTTCCCGCTCCGTCTGCCCCAGAGTCTTCACATTAGACACTTCATAAATGGAGCCATAATTTTCTCTGCCTTCACCATACACACCTCGGACTGACACGCCAAAACGTCCCATATCCCCCAGCATGGCCTGGAATTTCTTTCCCAGGGAAAGGCTCGGAAGATGGATCAGCACCGACGCCCGCATACCAGTTCCCACATTGGTCGGATACGAGGTCAGGTAGCCATATTTTTCATCAAAAGCATAAGAAAACCGTTCATCCACATAATCATCGATCTGATCTGCATCCTTCAGGGCGGCACTCAGATCCATCCCTGGCTTTATCGTCTGAATACGGATATGATCGGTTCCATTTAGCAAAACAGAAATGTCTTCCTGGGCAGAAAGAATCAGTTCTACTGGTCCTTTTTTCTTTATGGAGGCCCGATTGATCACTCTGCGGTCTGCCAAAACCTGGCGTTCCAGCTCATCTAAATCCTCCAGCATCACAGCTTCATAATACCGCCCGTCAATTTCGCTTAAATCTGTCAGGCCCTCATCCAGCCTTCTTATCATCTCCCTGCCATCTTTTTCAGAAAGTCTGGACGGAAATACATATTCATTCCAGTTCCGGGCAAAACGTACCCGGCTGGCAATGATATTCTGCTCTTTTTCGCATTCCTGCTCATACCACTTAAGCATCTGTCTTCGTCCCCTCTCTTAAGGCGCGGATCTGGTCACGGTACCGTGCTGCCATCTCATAGTCCTCGCTGGCCACCGCTGTCTTTAATTTTTTCTCCAGGCTGCGAATCTCCTCCGTCCTCTCATCCCGGTGCAGTACCTTCTGTGCCTGGACATCCACCGCCATGGTGTCTTCCGTCTGATGGACTTCTCCAGCCGGACGGATCTTCGGGTGTTTGCCCTTATGACAGTCACTGCCCTGCAATTGCTTTATATTGTCCCGGATCAGAAGATCAAACACACTATAGCAATCCGCACAGCCAAAACAGCTGTTCTCCACAAATTTCTCATAGGTCATGCCGCATGTCGGACATACTACCTGCTGGAACTTGCCGTCCTTTTCCTCCGGCTCCTCACCGCCCAGAAGTCCGGAGATCAGCTTCGCCAGAGGAAACTCTCCATCAAAAATTGCGGAGTAAGCACCAAAATCCATCTCTTTGGCACACTGGGTACAGAAATGATGCTCCGTCCGCACACCATTGATGACTTCCATATATTGAATACTTGCTTCCCGGATCTTACATCTCTCACATAACATAAAATCAATCCTTTCTTATGGTCAGCAAAAACTCCCGCCAACCCGATAAGCACTATTACCAATCTGTTCGGTCCCCCACCGATACCGTTATGTTTCCGAGCCCTCAAGTCCTGCGATCACGTCATACATCTCATCCACGAGACGGTGAACCTCTTCCCGTTGAACGCCCTTACAGATACCCTTAGCCAACGCTACGGCAATCTCTTCCCGCATTTCATCCATAACCTGTTCTTTATCTGCCTCTAAGGACACCACTGCACCCTTTCTCCGGTCCAGCTTCACAAACCCTTCCTGACGCAGCACAGAATATGCTTTATTTACCGTATGCATGTTAATGCTGATATGATCAGCCAGCTGCCGCACGGAAGGAAGAGCATCCCCTTCCCTTAATTCTCCAGTCGCAATCCCCATGATGATCTGGTTGCGAAGCTGGATATACAAGGCCTCATCACTGTTGAAATCAATCCTTAAAATCATACTTTCACCATCTTTCGTTATACCTGTTATAGCTATCATATAACATAATGGTAATTTCGTCAAGTCGAAAACCATATGCCCCGTAATATCCTGACAGCAGGCTTCTCCAATACTACAGGACTTTTCCTGATATAACAAGAGGCCATCACTCCTGACAGCCTCTCATCCTTTGCTTATATGCTTTTGACTCTGGTATCTTTGAAATTATAAATCCAGATCTACAAACTCCAGGTCATCATCCTGATTCTCCGGCTTTGCTGCTGGCGCCGGTGCTGGTTTCTGGGTCCGTTTAACCGGCTCCATATACCGGGTATCAGACATAGAATTCTGTGATGCGGATACCGGACGTTCTGTCCTTGTATTCTGTGCTGGCTGCGTCATCGTTCTCTGACGGCTCCGGCCCTGAGCTGGCTGCTGGCGTTCCTGTCTTACCTCTGGTCTTCTGTAAGCCTGCTGATCCGTCTCTACTGCGGATTCATCATGATCCAGCTCATCACCCTGGTATTCATCTTCCTCTTCTTCCAGGTCCGCAAGATATTTTTCCTCTCTGGAAAGACGTCTGGAGGCTTTTTCTCTCTTTTCTTTAGCCGCCTTGTGCGGATAATCGTCTCCGTCATCCCGGCGCTCATAGAAATCATCTTTTGGTCCTCTGGTCGCTACCAGCACAATGATGACGATCAAGAGGATCACCGACAGCGCAATGAGACCAATAATGATCCAGAACCGCATATTGTAATCTTTCAGAAGTGAATTATACTCATCTACTGTCGCGCCCTGACCATCCGATGCTGTTCCAGATGCAGGATCACGGAAATAGCGCTGCAATGTTTTCTCTGTCAGATCATAACGGTAGAAGTCTTTCTCGCCGTTCTCATTCATGGCATAAAATACGCAATAGCTTGGATTCTGGTCTTCTCCCCAGATCCAGCCCTGCACATCATGTCCATCGATGCTCACCTCGCAGGAGGTAAATCCCTCTGGAATATCCAGTCCCTCCGAAGCTGGAAGTACCGTAATCAGACGTTCTGGCGTCTTTAACTGCACACCTTCCTCCTGGACCTGGCTATCGGACACCGCTCCTTCCACCTTAGTTACATGAATGGTATATGTTTTTACAGTCTGGCCATCTGCCGCTGTAACCGTACACACAATCTCATTATCACCTAACTGAAGGTTTTCATTTCCCGTAACAGAAACGGATGCCTGTGCATCTGCAGATGCTGCACTTACCGCAATCTTGTCTGTATCGCTGCCAACAGTTGCCGTATACTCCGTCACATCGGCAGAAAAGGATGGCGACAGACTTCCTGGGGAAATCTGCAGATCTGACAGTCCTGCCTCAGAAGAAGCCCCTGCCGCGCCTGCGATCGTAACCGCCGAACTGCCTTCCCGGTCAATATTCACCGTCTGTCCATCCTTATCATACACTTCCTGGGTGCTGACTTTGATCTGGGAATTTCCTGCTTTTAATGCCTTGAATTTCAGTGCAAAGCTTAACTCTGTTGCTCCGGTTGTATCTGCATTTCCCACAACCCGCAAAGATCCGGCGCCGCCTGTGGCACCTGTTCCGCTGACAAACTCCAGGGCAGAAGAATCATAAGAAAGCATCACATCGGAAGAATTGATGGTTTCTCCATCACTGCCGGTAATTTTCATATTTACCGTAATTTCATCTCCTACATTGCCAGAAGGATCGGAAAATGCGATTCTTGCTGCAAACGCCGGAAATGACATGGCAGCTGTCATCGCTGCCGTCAATGCCATACTGGCAAAATAACGTTTCATCTCTTTTTTCATGGTATCTCCTGTTTCTTTACGCGGTCATGCTCATTACCCATGACCGCTTATTTTTCCATACAGCAATCCCCTTCAGGTATTACCGCACGTAACTATTCAGTACCTTCATAGTTACGTGCAAAAATCCATTCCATATCAGCTTCGCTGATGGGATTTTTGCTTTCTAGCCTATGTGTTCTTACGGTCAGCGCAGCATGTGCGCAGACCTACTGAATAGTTACTACCGCACAATAGTCACATTGCTTCCACCTGGGCCGCCTGTATTTTCTCCCTGGCTGGTTCCCGTGGAGGTTCCTGGTCCTGTAGAAGACGGATCACTTACAGAAGCGCTGTTTCCACTTCCTGATGCTCCTGGTCCAGTTGTGCTGTCAGAACCGGAAGAAACCGTCTGGTTATTGGAAGAGGCAGAGCTATAACCTGGACCATAATTGTTGTTTGAAGAACCGCTTCCACTGATTCCAGAACCCATGGCACTATTATGGGTTGGTCCATTATCCTGACGCACCACATGGATCTGATACTCTCTTACCGTTCCATTCTGTGCTTTGACGGAAATGGTGATCTCATTGTTTCCACTCTGCAGCTGGATCGTTCCCGTACCACTGATCGATGCTGTAGAGGACAGTGGAACTGCATTGACCGTCACTTCTGTTACAGATGGGTTAACGATCAGATCGTAAGAAGTCACATCACGACTGAAGGTTGGTGTTAAAGCAAATCCATCAACACCCAGTCCAGACAACTTGTTATTCGGGCTTCCATCCGTAACAGGCTTTGCACAGGCCGTAGATGGCATATTATTGTAAACCGGAATCTTAAATTCCAGGGAAGACTGTTTTAAGGCAGTTCCATATGCCTCTGCCAGCTTCGCCCCTTCAGCGGCTGCCGCCTGAATATTGGTCATATACTGATGCTTATACAGGTTGCTTCCCTGTACATTAAATTTCTTTAAATAAAATGTATCTTGTCCTACCTTCACATAATTCGTTCCATAATACGTTGCGCCACCGATAATCGCCCGGTCACGGCTATTCCATGGTCTCTCATAGCTGCCTGACTGGGATGCATACCAAAGTCCTCTGGAAATGGCATCCATAGAACCAGACTGATAAGCTTCAATATTAAAGAAGTTATAATAACCCTGATAGCCTGCTACGGTACCAGAAATGCATTTACCAGTTCCGTTCGTTCCCTGCTCCTGCAGAATCATGGCCGCCAGCACATAGGGATTTACGCCGGATTTCGACGCTGCATTCATCAAAATATCTACATAAGACGCAGTGGTTGTCTCCGTATTGCTTACTGCAGAACTGTATCCAGGCACAACATTGCTATTATCCGATGAAGAACTGCTGGAATCAGAGCCTCCGCCTGGTCCATCTGACATTCCAGGAGCAACCGTAGTCACACGATCCGCCTCTTTTTTACTAATAGAAGCACTTGGACCTTCCAGCTTTACATTGGAATTACTGCCGGAAGTTTTCCCAGGAGCCTCAAAACTGACATTAGACTTGTTGGCAGAACATGTGTTCCCAGAGGTCCCGATGCCGGAAGAACTGCTGCTCGTTGAACTGCTATTGGAAGCTCCGGTACCTGGTCCTGTCAGACTGACACCGGAATTGGAACTGCCAGAGCTGCTGGAACTGCCTGGCCCGCTACTGTTAGTACTGCTGGAGTTGCTGGAATTTGAGTTTCCGGACACTCCTGGTCCTGTCAAGCTTGTATCAGAGGAGCTGCTTCCAGCCGATCCACTAACTCCAGGCCCTCCTGAAGAGTAAGAACTTCCACTGGTTCCCGTTGCCGTGGTACTGCCACTTAAAAACGTTCCCTGCACCATGGACTTTAACCCTTCTGCTGTCTGGGCAGAAGAATCATAGCTGTGGGTCAGAAACTGAAACACATATTTATCATCCAGAAAATTTCTTGGATCCATATAATATTTAATAATATCTGAAGACGCCGCCACATAAGAACTGCTGTCAAATCCAGGCCATGTACTGGTATCCCAGTTATAAGCGCCATCCGCCATGGACTTCCAGGAGGAAATGCTGCTGGTATACACCAGATTTCGCCCTACTACACTCTCATTTTCAATGACCGTATTCCAATCCAGATTGGTGTGCTGCGCTGTAAACACCCAGTTTGGATACTCTGCGTGAAGCAATCGCAGACCATCCTTATAACTTTCTGGAAATCCCTGGGAAGTCAGATAACTTTCAAAATTTCCATCGTGGGAATATGACGTCGGATTCTTTAAATATGTTGAAAGCACATACCCTGTAATTTCGGCACCACCTGTTCCTGTGAAACAGATCTGACTCCATGTCTTGCCATCCGAACCAGTTGTCTGTCCCAGCACAGTGACCGTCTTGCCATTGGTCAGCTTTCCAGCAATTGAGTAAGTGGTACCGGGACCGCTTCGCACATTCAGACTAGTCGCATTCACTCTGGCTGTACTGGCATAACTGGTCATCGGATGAAACCAGCCATCCGTAACAGGCAGAGCATTTATCATCATAAGCAAAGCCATAGCACTGGCTATCACTCGCTTGATTTTTCGTTTTTTCATGTATTTTCTCCCGATATGTACCTTTTCTTATGTAACTATTCCGTACCATAATCTCTATTATAAAGAGAATGAGGCATCCATGTCAACTAAATCACAAAATCTTCAAATTTTTATTACAAATTGTAAAAAATTTTTAAAAATAGAACTATCTATAAAAGAGCTCCCTGTAAAAGAACTCGCTAAAGAAAAAGAAAGGCAATGCCAAAAACGACAATGCCTTTCCAATCTACATTCCTGTTCGATTCATGATGATATGATTAAACTGGATATGCCTTATTTGCAGTATCTGCAGCGCCTGCATCTACCTTTGTCTGCTGAGCTTCTCTGTATTTGAAGAACTCCTCAGCTACCTTCGGGAACAGAGCGTAAGACAGAACATCCTCATCCTGCTGTTTCCAACGAGCACAAGCCTTCTCGAACTCTGGTAACTGTGGTGGGATCAGATCTGCCGGACGGCAGGTGATCGGTGTCTCGTCGCCGATGATCTTCTTCTGAACCTCTGGGTTGAAAGGTTTTACAGTCTGACCAAACTCACCAAGCATGATCTTCTTGGACTCCTTTGGAACCAGTTTATAACGCTCGCCGGAGATTACGTTCATAACTGCCTGAGTACCAACGATCTGGGAAGATGGAGTAACTAACGGTGGCTCACCGAAGTCTTTTCTTACTCTCGGGATCTCCTCCAGAACTGCCTGGTATTTATCCTCTTTTCCTGCCTCTTTTAACTGGTTAACCAGGTTGGATAACATACCGCCTGGTACCTGATAACGCAGAGTCTTGATATTAACACCCAGAACCTTTGGATTTAACAAGCCGCTCTTTAATGCTCCCTCACGGATCGGCTGGAAGTAATCAGCGATCTCCGCCAGTTTATCCTGGGATAAACCAGTGTCATATGGTGTACCCTTGAAGGTCTCAACCATAACCTCAGTAGCTGGCTGACTGGTACCCAGAGCCAGTGGAGACATTGCAGTATCGATGATATCGCAGCCTGCCTCAACTGCTTTTAAGTAAGTCATGGAAGCAACACCGGAGGTATAGTGGGTATGCAGGTCGATTGGAAGCTCGGTAGACTCTTTCAGAGCAGTTACCAGTTCCTGTGCTGCATATGGAGTTAACAGACCAGCCATATCCTTGATACAGATAGAATCTGCGCCCATATCCTCAATTCTCTTTGCGATGTCTTTCCAGTAATCCAGGGTATATGCATCACCTAATGTGTAGCACAGAGCGATCTGAGCGTGTGCTTTCTCTTTGTTTGCTGCCTTTACTGCAGTCTGCAGGTTACGCAGATCGTTCAGACAGTCGAAAATACGGATGATATCGATACCGTTAGCAACAGATTTCTGTACGAAATACTCTACTACATCATCTGCGTAGTGGTTGTATCCCAGAATATTCTGTCCACGGAATAACATCTGTAATTTGGTGTTCTTAAATCCATCTCTTAACTTTCTCAGTCTCTCCCATGGATCTTCCTTTAAGAAACGCAGGGAAGCGTCGAATGTAGCGCCGCCCCAGCACTCTACTGCATAGTAGCCAACCTTGTCCATCTTGTCCACGATTGGAAGCATCTGCTCAGTACTCATTCTGGTTGCAAGTAAAGACTGATGAGCATCACGAAGGACGGTCTCAACAATCTTAACCGGTTTTTTATTTTCAGCCATTGTATTACCTCCTGATTATACTATACGAAAATTATTTCTGTTTATTTCACACCAAAGATAGCCATGAATGTTCCGGCTGCTACTGCAGTACCGATAACACCTGCTACGTTTGGTCCCATTGCATGCATCAGAAGGAAGTTGGTAGGATCAGCCTCAGAACCAACCTTCTGGGATACACGGGCAGCCATAGGAACTGCAGATACACCTGCGGAACCGATTAATGGGTTAACCTTGCCGCCGGTAACCTTGCACATCAGTTTACCAAACAGAACGCCTGCTGCAGTACCAACTGCGAAAGCAACCAGACCCAGAACAACGATCTTGATGGTATCCAGATTTAAGAATGCCTCTGCACTGGTAGTAGCACCTACAGAAGTACCTAACAGAATAACAACGATGTACATCAGGGCATTGGAAGCTGTCTCAGACAGCTGTTTAACAACGCCGGACTCTTTGAACAGGTTACCTAACATCAACATACCAACCAATGGAGCTGTGGTAGGCAGGATCAGACATACAACGATGGTAACGATGATCGGGAACAGGATCTTCTCCAGTTTAGAAACCGGGCGAAGCTGATCCATCTTGATCTTACGCTCTTTCTCAGTAGTCAGAGCCTTCATGATCGGAGGCTGGATGATCGGAACCAGAGCCATGTAAGAATAAGCTGCAACAGCGATTGGTCCCATCAGACCTGTCTGGCCTAATTTACCAGCCAGGAAGATGGAAGTAGGGCCATCTGCACCACCGATGATGGAGATAGCTGCTGCTGCCTTGTCGTTGAAGCCCATGAAAATAGCCAGGAAATATGCACTGTAAATACCGAACTGAGCTGCTGCACCGAGCAGGAAGCTCTGCGGGTTAGCGATCAGCGGACCGAAGTCGGTCATAGCGCCTACGCCCATGAAAATCAGGGAAGGAAGAATACTCCACTCATCCAGGATATAGAAATAGTGGAGAAGTCCGCCTACACCGTTGGCAGAATCTTCTGGAGCAACCATAATATCCGGATAGATATTAACTAACAGCATACCAAACGCGATCGGAACCAGAAGTAAAGGCTCAAATCCTTTTTTAATCGCCAGATATAAGAACACACAGGCTACAGCGATCATGATCAGATTGCCGCCGGTCAGGTTCAGAAATGCTGTCTGCTGAAGAAGATTTCCCAATGTACTTGTAATATAATCCATGTCAATCCCTCCATCTGGAATCTACGCAAAAAGGTTCTTCACGTAATTCCTAGTTTAATGTAGCCAGAACTGCGCCAGAGTCAACAGAATCGCCAACTGCTACATTAATGCTTGCGATGGTACCGTCCTGAGGTGCTACGATCTCGTTCTCCATCTTCATAGCCTCAAGAACAACAACTACATCACCTTTCTTAACAGCCTGTCCTACGCTTGCTTTTACGCCTAAAATCTTGCCTGGCATTGGAGCGTTAACAGTTACGGAGCCCTGAGCGCCTGCTGGTGCTGCTGCCGGAGCTGGTGCTGCTGGTGCAGGAGCTGCTGCAACTGGTGCTGCTGCTACTGGAGCTGCACCTGTGGATGCGCCTTCTTCAACGGTTACAGAGTAAACAGTGCCATTAACAGTAATTGTATAAGTTTTCATGATGAATCCTCCTAATTGATTAATATAATAAAATTATGATCTTTTCCAACGATTGCCTGCGGAACGTTTGATTGGACGCACTACCAGGCTGTCACTGGAAGCAGTTCTTCTTCTGTGCTCGATGATAGCAGTCATGATAGCCAGACGCTCCATCTCTGCATCGTCAGTACCTGCTGGTGCTGCGATTGTTAAAGCAACTGGAGCCGGTGCTGCTGGCGCTGGAGCTGCTGGCGCTGCAGGTGCTGCCGCTTTCTTCTTATTTTCAAAAACACTAATGTACTTAAAGCAGCTGATCAAAAGGCTGATAAAGATCAGCACGATGAATACGGTTCCCATACCCATCAGAGTATTTAACGCTGCTTTCTCCATGTTCTCACCCAGGGAATAAACCGGAGCGAAAGACATTCCTGTAATGGAAGTCATATCCTCAGTAATGGTAATGGAGAATGCACATGCTCTCTTCTCAAATACAGTATCTACAGTTACTTCGTAGCCGCCGTCGATCTCTTTTACGGTTCCTTCGCCAGAAGAAACGTATGCACCTAAATCATCTTCCAGTCCTACATAAGTCTCAAGACCTGCTGCGACTGCCTCAGAACCTGCTTTTCTGTTCTGTTCAACGATCGTGGTCATCTGATCTGCCGGGATAGAAACCATCTGCTCTAATAATGTAACTGTCTGCTGTTTTAAGCTTTCCTCTGTCATCGGATCTATACCAGATCCTGCGTCAGTTGTTTTGCCACATGCAGTCAGGGAGAAGAGGCAGGCTACCACACAAAGTACCAATAATACCTGTTTTTTAATCTGTTTCATATGCCTGTCACCTCACCTTAAACCGTACCATGTTTCTTAGCTGGACGATCCTCTCTCTTTGTGAATAACATATCAAATGCTGCGATCACACGTTTTCTGGTATCCTCTGGATTCACGATATCATCAACATAGCCTCTCTTTGCTGCTGCCATTGCGCTGGACTGCAGGTTCTGATACTCTGCTGCTTTCTCGTTGATCAGAGCAACTGCATTGTCAGAAGCTGCGATCTCATCTGCGTACATGATCTTTGCTGCAGACTTGGAATCCATCATGCCGATAGAAGCGTTTGGCCATGCGTAAACGATATCTGCGCCGATTGCCTTGCTTGCCATGGTCAGATATGCAGTACCATAAGCCTCGCCTGTGATAACAGTTACCTTCGGAACACTTGCGTTTGCAAATGTGTAGGTCAGGGAAGCTGCTGCTTTTGCCATATGTCTCTCGCTACACTGGTCTGCTTTGTATCCCTTTACATTAACCAGAGTCAGGACTGGGATGTTGAATGCGTCACAGAAAGAAACAAACTCTGCTGCTTTCTTGCATCCATCAGCGGTCAGGACTGCATCATACTCTGCTGCCTTCTCGCCATTCTCATCGTAGCTTACAGAACGGTTTGCTACACATCCAACGGTGTTGCCGTTCAGACGGATGAAACCAGTTACCATAGATGGTGCAAATGCGGATTTTACTTCCATAAAGAAGTTGCCATCAGAGATTCTGGATAATGCCAGTGCTGCGTCTGCTGCACAGTTTGCCAGATCAGAGCATACACGGTTTAAATCATCGGTGCACTCCTCATAAGACATGTCTTCTTCGTTGTTTGCTGGTAAAACAGTGATCAGCTTACGGATATCCGCTAAGATAGCAGCCTCATCACCGATGAAATCTACCATTCCAGCCTTCTCAGCCTGGAACTGGGCAGATGCAGTATTACACTTCTCAACATAGTTGTCATCAATTGCGTTTGGAGAATTTACAAATAATTTTGCTTTTTTCTCCTCCATGAATGTGAAGTCAGCGATTGCAGAAGAAACTGCCATACCGCCGCCACAGGTTCCAAATACTGCACAGATCTGTGGGATCACACCGGATGCCATCGTCTGGTTCATATACAGCTCACCAAAGCCGTGAAGAGCATCGGTAGCCTCCTGAAGTCTTAAACCAGCGCAGTCTACCAGTCCGATCACTGGTGCGCCCATCTTCATGGCCAGCGCATAAATGTTAGAGATTTTCTTTGCGTGCATCTCGCCCATGGAACCGCCCATAACGGAAGCGTCCTGGCTGTACACATAAACAAGGTTACCTTCAATCGTACCGTATCCGGTAACAACACCGTCTGCTGGTGTTTCCTTGCTTGTCATGTTAAAGTCGGTGCTTCTTGCTGTTACATAAGCGCCTACTTCAACAAAACTGTTTTCATCAAGCAGTCCATTGATTCTGGCGCTTGCTGAAGTTTGTGCTGAATTACTCATTTTGCAGTCCTCCATTTTTAAATATTTTGAGGACAAATACCTGTAGCAATCACAGATATCTGCCCCATAAATCCAATTTCTGCCGATTCTAATTGTATAATGACAAAGAGAAAATTTCAAGCAGTTTTTCGTGTTTTTTGTTGTAAATTCCTTTTTTTTGTTTTTTAATTAACAATTTGCTTATTGAAAAAAATATTTATCATCCATTCCAGGCACCAGGACCATGTATAAGACGGAATATCAGAAGCCGCCACTACAGGGATTTTCTCTGCCACCCAGTTCCCCACATAGTAGGTGATCTCTCCCACCTTCTGCCCCTTCTTTACCGGAGCGGACAATACCTTTTCTATTGTCTGCTCCACTCTGATCTTCTCACCATCTGCCAAAAGTATTTCCGGTCTTTTCATATTTTCTCCGGTTTTCAACGCCACTGACACCTTTTCCGATGGATCATTACTGGCCGCAATCCCTCCTGTCACCGGGATTTCAGGAAGGCAGATATCCTGTCTAAGCCTTTCTTTATGAAAATGTTCTCTGCCATAAGCAAACAATCGCCTGATATCGCTCCATTTATAGGTTTTGTGAGGCGGCCATCCACAGCCTAAAACCGCAGCAGCCAGATGTCTTCCTTCACTTTCTACCGCCGCCACGTAACAGTAGCCTGCCTCTCCTGTAAAACCTGTCTTCCCGGAAACCGCTTCTGGATCCTGTTCCAGATAAGCATTGTGATTATAGCAGCTGTAAGTTCTGGAACCACTTTTATTGGAAAAACTGTAATTCTGGGTTCTGGTAATTTTCAAAAATGCCGTTCTTTCCGAGGACTGCCACACGCAGTAAGCCATCATCCTGCCAAGGTCTGATGCCGTTGTGCTGTGAAGCAGCGTGGTTCCATTTTCGTCTGTCACAGTCTGATCCAACCCATTGGGAGTTAAAAAGCAGGTATTTTCACACCCGATTTCCCTGGCTTTTTCATTCATCATATGACAAAACATTTCTACACTTCCGCCAACTGCTTCCGCCACTGCCACTGCTGTGTCGTTATGAGATTCCAGCATCAGGGAATACAATAGATCTCGCAACGAAAAGGCCTCCCCTTTTTGTGCCCCCAGGTGGACCTCAGGCTGGGAAACTGCCTTAGAAGAAAATGTCACCTCATCATCCAGATTTCCCAACTCCAGAGCCAGGATACAGGTCATGATCTTGGTGGTACTTGCCATCGGCCGGATCTCCTTTTCATTTTTTCCATACAAAACTCTCCCGGTATCTCCATCGATCAGCACTGCAAAACCTGCATGAAGTTCTCCTGGCGTCTCCTGCCCCCAGGCAGTTAATGGTCTGGGAATTCCGCAAAATAAGATAGCTGTCATGATCCAGACAGCCACAGTTCGCTTCCACTGTTCCATATCATTCTCTTTTCATGGCTCTTATTTCCAATTTTATTCATCATCCTTTCACGCTTTCACAGCAGTGGGGAAAAAACTGCGAAATTTGAAAACAAATTTGAAAGCAAATACAGCAATCCATGCTTTACATCGAACATACATTCTGATATACTGGATTTATAATCTTATTGATACAGCCGGTTTGGAATAGATATCGAAAGATTCCGTTATTCAAAAAAAGCAGGAGGAAAGCACTATGGAGCAGAAGGAACGGATCATTTTCCACATTGACGTTAATTCCGCATTTTTAAGCTGGGAGTCCGTTTATCGCCTTTCCCAAGATCCAGATGCATTGGATCTTCGTACCATTCCTTCCGCAGTTGGCGGTGACCAGAAATCCCGTCACGGTATCATTCTGGCCAAGTCCACTCCAGCCAAAAAATATGGCATCACAACCGGAGAACCTGTCGCCCAGGCGCTTCGCAAATGCCCGGATCTTGTTCTGGTCCCATCCCGTTTTGAATTTTATTCCCAGTGCTCGGATGCCTTAATCCATCTGCTGGAAGAATATACTCCGGATATTGAGCAGTTCAGCATCGACGAGGCATTTCTGGATATGACTTCCACGATCCACCTCTTCGGCGATCCGATGGAAACCGCCAGAAAAATCCGTGAGCGTATCCGGGAAGAACTGCATTTTACAGTGAATGTCGGGATCGCCTCTAACAAACTATTAGCCAAGATGGCTTCGGACTTCGAAAAACCGGACCGCTGCCATACTCTCTGGAATTCCGAAATTCCACGGAAAATGTGGCCTTTACCTGTCCGGGATCTGTTCTTTGTGGGAGGTTCCGCCCAGAAACGCATGGAATCCATTGGAATTCACACCATCGGAGACCTGGCCCATTGTGATCCACAGATTTTAAAAGCCCACCTGGGCGAGAAATACGCTGCCCAGATCTACCGCTACGCCAATGGTATTGACGATGACCCGGTAGCGCCTCCAGAGGTTCTCAATAAGGGCTATGGCAACCGTACCACCCTGTCCCGGGATGTGGACGATTATGATACCGCCTGTCAGGTGCTATTGTCCTTATGTGAAACGATAGGTATCCGTCTCCGTAAGGCCCATGTCCAGTGCAACTGTATCTGTGTAGAACTGCGGGATTATAATTTCCGTAATCTGTCCCATCAGCTTACCCTGGCTTATCCCACTGATTCCACCACCATCATTTATGAGAATGCGTGCAAATTACTGCGGGATTTCTGGGATCTGACCCCGGTGCGTCTGATCGGCGTCCGCACCAGCCACATTTCCACAGAAGATTACTGCCAGCTCAGTCTCTTCCAGAATCAGAAAAACGAAAAGCTGGAGCGTATGGACCGGGCCATCGACTCCATCCGTGAAAAATTCGGAGTAGACAGCATCAAACGCGCCAGCTTTTTAAAAGAAGATTCCATTGTCGATCATGCTGCAGGCAAATCGAAACATCTAAATGCCTATAAAAAATAATCATCGATCACATACTCATGATCATTCACGCGCAAGGTTTCGATATACACGCTGCCATCTTCCTCGCATCGTCCACAGGCGTACAGCTTTGCTTTTCCAGCTTTGGACTGGCAGGTCAGTTTTTTTCCCGTTGTCTCCTGATCTGCCAGAAGCTCTGCCAGTTCTAACAGGATATCTTCCACTGCGTCCTCAATCTTGTTTTTCTCGAACTCCTGTTCCAGGGTTTCATATAGTTCTTCGTTCAGCATCCGTTTTCTCCTTTTTCTTCATTTTTATTCTTGTCAAATGTTATATTTACATATACACTAAATTCCATGAAAAAACAACTAACTTATCCAGTAACCCATGACATGGACGGAAATAAAATTGAAGAATTTCTCCGTTCCAGGGGATACTCCAAACATCTGATCATCCAATTAAAACTGAGTCCTGACGGAATCACCATCGGCGGTGAAAAAGTATACGTCACCCATGTGTTAAAGGAAGGAGAAATTCTGACGATCCGCCTTAATGAAACCGACACCTCAGAAAATATCGTTCCAACCCAGATGCCCCTGGATATCGTGTATGAGGATGAAGATCTGTTCGTTATCAATAAACCAGCCGGGCTTCCCATTCATCCATCGCAGGGACATTATGACCATACCTTAGCCAATGGCATGGCGTGGTATTGCGCCCAACATGGAGAACCTTTCGTCTACCGGGCCATTAACCGTCTGGACCGGGATACCACCGGTCTTCTGATCCTGGCACGCCACAGCTTAAGCGCTGCGATTTTGTCAGAAATGGTAAAAAAACGGCAGATTCACCGGGAGTATCTGGCTGTAGCCACCGGAAAAGTCCCGGAATCAGGTGTGATCGATGCACCTATCTCCCGCGTGGATGGTTCCACCATTGAACGGTGTGTAGATTTTGACCGTGGCGAAGCTGCCCGCACCCACTACCGATCGATATTTTACGATCCGGTGACAAACTGCTCGCTGGTCTCCCTGAAGCTCGAAACCGGACGCACCCATCAGATCCGGGTCCATTTAAAATATTTAGGGCATCCGCTGCCTGGAGATTTCCTTTATTGCCCGGATTTCTCTCTGATCAGACGGCAGGCGCTTCATTCTCATAAGCTGACATTTCTTCACCCACTGAGCGGCGAAGAAATGTGCTTTCTCGCACCGCTACCGGCAGATATGAAAGCCATGCTTCCATCCATGATTCCGTAATTTTCTACGGTCTCCGCAATCCTTTCGGATAATGGTTTTTCAAAGTTATACCAACCTTCTTGCTCCATCCCAGAGAGCAGCCGTCAACGCAGACCAACACCCAACCATTTTTCCCGGTCAGATGGCGCTCTCCCGGAAGCTGATCGGTATTCAGTGTTTCTCCTCTTAAATATCTGGTAATTTCTTCGCTGTCTGATGGCAGGTCGATCCACTGCCCGGCCCATTCTTTCTTTAAAAACAATGCCAGACCATGGGACGGCTCAAACCGCCCCTTCTTTATCGTTCCCAGATCCAGTCCCGGACGCAGCACCTTCAGGCCCTTCATATCCACCATCTGTTTCGGAACCAGATACAGTTCTTCTCCAAACATGGTAAAGCTCCCACCAGCTATCGGCCACTGTTCCAGTCCCATTACCAGCGTTTCCTTCGCAAAATCCTGCCACGGCTGTTCCCAGTCGCTGCTCTTCTTTCCACTCTGGCGGTTTTTTTCTTTCTTTTTTTCTTTTCCTGACAGTTTTCCAGAAGCTGCGTAAGCTAATGTCTCTGTCGATGCTTCCGTCCCTTTCTTATGGACCAATGCCAGAAAATGTCCTTCCCCAGCGGTTTTATGGGGCCAGATCCGGTAACTGCCCGGGATTTCCCCTCCGGTAAATGCTTCAAAGCCAACAGGTCTTTCTGTTTCTGCCGCCTCAAAATCCTCATGTCGATCCAAAAAGCCCAGGATACTCTCCTCATTTTCTTCTCTGGAAAAGGTACAGGTAGAATACACCAGATAACCGCCTGGTTTTAACATGGCTGCTGCACGATCCAGGATCTCTGCCTGGCGAGAAGCGCATAATTTCACATTATCAGGACTCCACTCTTCTCTGGCCTGCTGGTCCTTGCGGAACATTCCCTCACCAGAACACGGGGCATCCACTACGATCCTGTCAAAAAATTCTGGAAAATAAGAAACCAGCCTGCCAGAATCCTCATTGGTGACCACGCAGTTTCCCACGCCCATCCGTTCGATATTCTGGGATAGGATCTTCGCACGGGCAGGATGGATCTCATTGCTGACTAAAAAACCGGTCTGACAGAGTTTTCCTGCTACCTGGGTGGACTTACCACCTGGAGCTGCACACAGATCCAGAACCGTTTCTCCCGGCAGAACACCTAAAAGCTCTGCCACCGCCATGGCACTTGGCTCCTGAATATAGTATGCGCCAGCTTCATGGAGAGAGCTTTTCCCCGGACGGGTATCTGCGTCATAATAATAGCCGTTTGGAACCCACGGGATCTGCTGGAGGTGGAACTGTGTTTTCCACGACTCCTGCTGTGCTTCCCGGCATTCCTGCACTTTATCGATCCGGTCTCTGTTTTCATCCTGAACAAGCTGTATCTGGACGTTGTGCATCTCAGAATCCACTTTCCACGGGTTGAACCGCAATCCCTGCACCCTTGGCTTTCCATAGCTTTCTACAAACGCAGGATACTCTTCTCCCAACATTCTCCGCATCTTTTCACAGAATGCCCCAGGAAGCTCCCGTTCCATCTGTTCTGTCTCTTTATTCTGCTCCATTCACCTTTCTCCTTTTAAAACTTCCAGGATTCAAGTCGAACGTCCGTGAGACTTGGCGCGTGATTCTGGTCAGCGAAGCTGAC
>ERZ837487.1026-NODE-1026-length-36292-cov-11.397494_pt1 | contig 36292 bp, 29 predicted proteins | sample MGYA00519911_ERZ837487 | MGnify/ENA primary metagenome ERZ837487 (study PRJEB31850, sample SAMEA3708818) | human gut metagenome | biome: human gut; feature: human-associated habitat; material: faeces | place: China | collected 2014 ... | reverse complement strand
GCTTCGATTGGTGTTTTTTATCAACATTGATGTATTAATTTTCTAATGTATTATAACAAAATCCACGAAAAAAATAAGCAGAAAAACTGCTTATTCTGGGATTTCTATATTAATCTTATCAAACTCTTGTGACACATTTAATGCGTGGTCATTGATACGTTCAAAGTCTGTAAATATACGTGATAACATCATACTTACTTCACTCGAACATTTCTGTTGTTTTAATGCTTGAATCTGTGCTTCGCGCCAACTTGACACAAGTGAATCAATCACATCATCCTTACGTTCTGCCTCTTCCACATCACTCAAATCATTTTTCATATCGACACATAACTTTTTCATGTGCTCCACAATTTCAATTTCAGATATCGTCATATCCCCTTGAAGACGCTTTGTAGCCTGATGATTCATATTCACCGCATAATCACTAATACGTTCAATATCCACTAACATTAGATAATAACTAGACAAAGCTTGAGAAATATTCACATTCAAATTTGGTGTAGCCAAAGCCGTACTAATATATTCACTAATAACTTTATCCAGATAGTTTACAGTGTCCTCTCTTTTATAGATTTGTTCATCTATCTTATCACTAAACTGTAATAACTGTCCAAATGCCTGATTTACATTCTCATACGCAAGCTCTAACATATGCATTGTTTCATCATTGATTTGTTTTACAGAAATTGCTGCACCACCAATCATCTTTTTAGACTTAGGTAGTGGCTGTAAAAACAATAAACGATCATCTTCTGTTTCTTTATTTTCAACAGGCAAGATGCGTTGCGCAAACTCAGCCAAATATTTTCCAAATGGAAGCAATAATAACGTTGTACAAATATTAAACAATGTGTGCATGTTCGCAATCTGAGCTGTCGCATTATATGGAGTCCAATGAATCACCAAAGATACCAATGGTGTGAACATACATACTAATGTAAATATTACTGTACCAATAATATTGAAACTCAAGTGAATAGCTGTCGCTTGTTTAGCCTCACGACTCGTTCCAATTGATGCAAGAACAGCTGTAATACAAGTACCAATGTTTTGTCCAAACAATACATATACAGCTCCATCTAATCCAATAACGCCACTGGCTGCTAAGGCTTGTAAAATACCTACAGAGGCTGAACTTGATTGAATCAAAGCCGTAAATCCTGCACCCACCAAAATACCTACTAATGGATTTGAGAAATGAGTGACTAATTCAACGAATTCTTTTGATTCTCTTAGCGGCATCATAGCCGTACTCATCATATTCATACCAATAAAAAGAATACCCAAACCTGCAATGATCTGTCCAATATCCGTTGCCTTTGCGCTTTTCGTAAACATAATCAATGCAACACCCATAAAGGCAACTAATGGGGCAATAGCACTTACATCCAACGCAATCAATTGCCCTGTAATAGTTGTACCAACGTTAGCACCCATAATAATCCATACAGCTTGTTGTAAAGTCATCATCTGTGCGTTGACAAACCCAACGACCATAACTGTTGTTGCACTCGAACTTTGAATAACTGCCGTAACAAGTGCACCTACAATTACACCTAAAAATCGATTTGAAGTTAATTTCTCTAAAATTTGTTTTAAGCGATCTCCAGCCGCAGCTTCAAGACCATTTCCCATCATCTGCATTCCATATAGGAATAAAGCTAATCCACCCAATAAAGACAATATATTTGTTGTTGTCATATTTTCCACCTTTTCATAATTACGCACTTAATATAAATTTAAATGGATTTTCATACTATCTTTACAATGTTAAATCTATGTTAAATTTATTTAACAAATCAAAATAGGTAGTATAATAAACCAAAAAAGGAGAATTTTATGCCAACAATCATCGAAAACAGAAGAAATTTGCACCAAATTCCTGAAATCGAACTCACAACACAAAAGACAGCACAATATATCGAAAACATATTGGACTTATATGACTGCAAAATTGATCATCCAATCCCTAATAGTGTTACTGCTTATTTTGACAATAAGAAAGAAAACACAATTGTTTTTCGTTCCGATATGGACGCTCTTCCTATGGAAGAAAATACAGATTTAGAATTTAAAAGCACCAATGGATGTATGCACGCCTGCGGACATGATGGACATATGGCGATGGTTTTAGAAATAGCTAAATATGCCAAAGAAAGTAACTACAACGTATTACTCTTATTTCAGCCAGGAGAAGAAAAACCAGGTGGGGCCAAGCCAATCATAGACACACAATTCTTCAAACAATTTAATATTGCCGCCATCTACGGAACACACATCTATCCAGAACTTGAAAAAGGCAAAGTATATACACGGCCTAATGAAATGATGGCTGGTGGATGTGAGTTTGAAATTCTGGTAAAGGGAAAGGCAAGTCATGCAGCCCAGCCTCAAAATGGAATCAACGCATTAACGGCTTGTGTAGAAATTCTACAAAAATCTTTAGAACAAGAAGAAAAAGCCTTTGACAACAATACATTCCACCTATTACACTTTGGTACTTTCCATTCTGGCCAAGCCTTCAATATTATTGCAGATCAAGCCCATGTACGAGGATCTATTCGCTATTATGATCCAAAGGTATTTGATCAAATTGTTAATATCATTGAACAAAACACGAATAATGCAATCAAAAAATACAAGGTGCAAGTTAATTTCAAAGTCAATCATCACTATCCACCTGTACTAAATAATGAAGAATTATTTCATACCCTATACAAAAACAACCTAGTCAATAAACTAGATAGCCCTGTGCTTATTAGTGAAGACTTTGGTTACTACAGAAACGTAGCCCCATCTATCTTCTTCTTTTTAGGTACTGGTGACACCATTCCATTACATTCAAATAAGTTCACCTTTGATGAAGACATTTTAAAAAAGGGTGTAGAATTATACAGGAAACTATTAACGACAAAGATCCCATTCTAGTAAGCACTAGGATGGGTTTTTAGGTATAATGATAATGTGGATGTGTGAAAGGAGGAATACTATGTTGATAAATAAATTAAATAAATATGGCTAAAATAACAATATCGAAGTAAAAAAAGAAGTTCCTGCTGAACATAAAAAATATTTAAAATCTGTCGTAGCTTTTGCGAATGGTTTTGGTGGAAAAATTATTTTTGGAATTGAAGAAAAGAAAGATTCATTTGAAATATGCGGACTATCGGGTGATGTTTTTAAAATCAAGGATTCCATCACAAATTCAATATTTTCAAGTATTGAACCTCATATTATTCCTAGCATTGATTTAGATACAATCGAAGATAAAACCATTTTAATTGTGAATGTTCCATCTGGATGGGATCGCCCATATCATTTAAAAGCAGAGGGTGAATTTGATGGTGTTTATGTACGCGTTAGTGGAACAACAAGAAAAGCCGATCGTAATATGATCAAAGAATTGATGTTTGAAGGTAGCAACCGCTATTTTGATAAGATGATTTGTCCCGAATTAGAAATCAGTGAAAATAGTATCCAAAACTTATGTGATACCCTTTATCATAAAGCATTAGAAAACTCTAAATCTCAATTTGAAAAAGATGCAGTTACGCCCATTACGAAACAAGATTTATTATCGTGGGGAATACTTACACAATCAAACAATCATATTGTACCTACTAATGCCTATGCCTTATTAACAGGACATCCCGCATTGCCAAACCGTATTCAATGTGCACTTTTTAAGGGTACGGATACAACAGAAGTAATTGATATGAAAGATTATTCAGGACCCATCTATGAACAAATTGATTTTGCGTATAAATTTGTATTACGAAACATACGTTTACATGCTTCATTTGAATCTCTAGAAAGAAAAGAAACATACGAAATTCCCGTATATGCCATACGAGAATTAATTGTGAATTCCATTGCACACAGATCCTATATTGATAGAAACAGTATTAAAATTGCGATATTCGATGATCGTTTAGAAGTAACTTCTCCAGGAAAACTAGTTATGGGACAAACAATCGAGAAAATGAAACAAGGAAATTCTAATATTAGGAATGAAGCAACCGCGTATGCATTACGCTATCTAAAATACATTGAAAACTGGGGTCGCGGCATCCCTAGAATCATTAAGTCAATCGAAGAATGTGGTTTAAAACCTCCTGTATTTATTGGTGGAGAAACCGAGTTAAAAGTCATCATATATAGAAACAATGTATTCTATAAGCCCAACAAAAAAATCGGGTTCAAAGTAAATGAACCCAATGGACCCAATGAACCCGATATCATACAACTCATTAAAATCAACCCAAAAATCACTCAAATAGAGCTCGCAAATCAATTAAACTTATCACACTCAACTATTAAGCGCATATTAAATAGGTTGCAGCAACAAGAAATTGTAATCCGCAAAGGCTCTAATCGAAATGGGTATTGGGCAGTAAAGGAGTAGCACGAGGCTACTCCTTTTGTGTTATTAACTTTTATTAAGCTTGTTGTGCTTCTTCGTCATCATCATCGTTATCAACGTTTTTCCATTTACGTCCTACGAAGAATACTACGATTTGTACCAATCCAATGACAACCATCCAAATTGTCCATTGATCTGTCCAAGTCCATGCTAGACTCATGTCTTCAGTTACTAGGAAGAATACAACAGATACGATTGCGATTAGAACTGCAAGTACGCGAGTGAATAATCCACGTTTCTTTTCTTGTTCTTGTTCTTCGTCTTCATTTGTAGTTGCTTGTTGTTTTGTTTCATCATCCTCTTCTTCGTCATCTTCATCTTTATGACGTTTAGAGATCAACAATAATAATCCGAATAATACTGTTACGATAGCACAAATCAAGTTGATTAATGCCCAATAGTACTCTTGTGTTGCCTTTGGAGTGTAATCCTCTTCAACTTTTTCTTCCTCTTTAGGTTCAGCCTTAGGCGTTTGTTCTTCTTCGACCTTTTCTTCAGGAACAGGAGTAGGAGTAGGAACTACTCTTTGAACAACTGGCGGTACGCTTGGAGTTGTAGGTGTAGGAGCTGGAGTTACTGGAGTTGTATCTCGTGTAACTGTTAATGTTCCAACAACCTTTGTAATGTCGTAGTTAGAAGCTAATGTATTTTCATTTAATTTGTATTCAAATGAGTTTGCACTATTTCCAACCTCTGTTTGAGTTCCAGTTACATTATATGTAGCACCTTCACCCTTGACAAATCCATCACCACTTACTGTGATTGATGTGCTTGTTAATGCTTGACCATCATAAGTCTTGCTTGCAGTAGCACTTGTTAATGTTACTGAACGTTTTGTGATTTCATAAGTCTTTATGAATGATCCAGTATAATTTCCAATACCTTCAATAGTAATTGTTACTGTACCAGCATTCACTAAATCATCACTATAAGTTACAGAGTAATCTTTTTCAGCTACTAATTCATCATTTTTCTTAGTATCCTGAACTGTTAATACTTCTCTATGCTCTTTACCATCATACTTAGAATCACTAGGATCACTTACTGTAATACCCGTCTACTTTTCATCTGGAGTATCTGGTCCATCCGGAACGATTGACTTAGCTTTTACTGTTAATGTTCCAATTGAATCTTTACCATGTTTGTAGTTCGATTCTTTTGCACTTCCTGTCCAATCCAATTCATAAGTGTTATCTGAAGTACCAACGCTAGTTTGACTACCAGTAATTGTAAAGTCTACTGTTTCACCCTTAACGATTCCACTTACTTTACCACCAGCTGTTAATGCAGTTCCATCATAAACCTTAGAATCAGATTCAGTTGTTACTGTATAAGTCTTTGGTGTAATTGAATAAGTTCGAGTTGCTTTTCCAGTGTAGTTTCCAATACCTGTAATTGTCACTGTAATTGTTCCAGTTACATTTGTGAAATCTGTAGTTGAATAAGTCACTTTGTAATCTGTCTTGGCAACTAATTCATTTCCTTCTTTATCTGTAACTGTAGGAATCCACTTGTGTTCATTACCATCATATACTTCATCACTTGGACTCGTAATTGTAACTTCTTTATAAGTTTCAGGATGTTCAGGATCTGGTGCGATTGACTGTTTAGTTACTGTCAGTGTTCCAATTGAATCCTTACCATGAGTATAGTTCGATTCTTTTGCACTTCCTGTCCAATTCAATTCATAAGTGTTATCTGAAGTACCAACATCTGTTTGGCTACCAGTCATTGTTAAGTTGACTGTTTCATCTTTTACCAAATTGTTGACTGTTCCACCAGCTGTTAGTGGATTTCCATCATAAACCTTAGAATCCGTATTTGTTGTTACTGTATATTCTCTTGGTAGAATCTGATATGTCTTAGTAAATTCACCAGTATAGTTTCCAATACCTTTAATAGTGATCGTTACTGTTCCAACATTGATTAGATCTCCACTGTAAGTTAATGTGTAATCTGTACCTTCAACTAATGTTGTATTTAACTTAGAATCTGTTACTGTTAATCCATTGATATGTTCATTTCCATCATAGATTGAATTTTCTGGATCTGTTACTGTAATACCATTCTTTTCATCATCTGGATTAATTGACTTAGGAGTAATTGTCAATGAGCCATCATTTACTACAAATCTTACTTTTTCATAGTTTGTATTTGTGTTCGCAAATTGATCAGCCGCAAGATTCATAGGATATGTACCAGCTTCAGTACCTTTAGCTTCTGCAGTTCCATTGAATGTGAAATCATCTGTCGTATACTTACTTCCTTCAGTGATTGTTACTTCATATCCACTTACTGACTTTTCATTTCCATCATATTCAACTGAATCTGAATGACCAGTAATTGTTACGACTACTTCACCATCTTGAGCTGTGACTTTTAATTCACCAAACTTAACTTCGATGTTGTAGTTAGTAGCTGTTGTATTTGACTTCAATTCATATGTGAATGTGTTCTTGCTTGTACCAACTTTTGTTCTAGAGCCAGTTACTTTATAAGTTGCACCTTCATTCTTAGCGAATCCATCACCACTTACTGTTACTGTATCATTTGTCAATGCAGTCTTGTCATAAACCTTAGAAGCAGATTCACTTGTCAATGTTACATTACGCTTAGTGATTTCATAAGTTACTTCAAAGCTTCCTTCATAGTTTCCAATACCTGTTACTGTTACTGTTACTGTTCCAGCATTGATTACATCTTCACTATAAGCTAATGTATAATCTGTACCTTCTACTAATGTTCTATTTGTCTTAGTATCTGTAACTGTTGGTTTATTCTTGTGTTCTTCACCATCATACTTAGAACCTTCTGGAGCCGTTACTGTAATACCAGTCTTCTTTTCATCTGGAGTATCTGGTCCATCTGGAGTAATTGACTTAGGATTGATTGTTAATGCACCATCTTCAACCTTGAATGTTACTTTATCAAAGCTTGCACTTGTATTACTGAACTGTTGTGCAGTAAGGTTCATCTTATATGTACCAGCTGCAGTTCCTTCAGCTCTAGCATAACCTTTAACTCCAATATAGTCAGCTTTATACAATTTGTTAGAAATATCAGTAATCACATAGCCTTCTACTGAATGTGGATTGCCATCATAAGTTACAGTACCTTTATTACCTTTGATTGTTACAACGACTTCATTTTCAAATGCTGTTACTTTTAATGTTCCTTCAAATGTTTCGATATCATAGTTTCCAGCTAATGTTCCTTCATTCAATGTATAAGTGAATGTATTCTTGCTAGAACCCTTTTCAATCTGCATACCAGTTACGTTGTATGTTGCGCCTTCCTTCTTAGCGAATTTGTCGCCTCCAACTGTTACTGTATCATTTGTTAAAGCACTTCCATCATAAACCTTTTCATCATCCGCACTTGTCAATGTTACATGACGTTTTGTGATTTCGTAAGTTACTTCAAAGCTTCCTTCATAGTTTCCAATACCAGTTACTGTTACTGTTACTGTTCCAGCATTTGTTACATCTTCACTATAAGATAATTCGTAATCTCTACCTTCTTTTAATGTAGCTTTAGTCTTAGTATCTTCTACTTTTGGTTTATTCTTGTGTTCTTCACCATCATATTTAGAATCTTTTGGATCTGTTACTGTAATACCAGTCTTCTTTTCTTCTGGAGTATTTGGTCCATCCGGAACGATTGACTTAGCTTTTACTGTTAATGTTCCAATTGAATCCTTACCATGAGTATAGTTCGATTCTTTTGCACTTCCTGTCCAATTCAATTCATAAGTGTTATCTGAAGTACCAACATCTGTTTGGCTACCAGTCATTGTTAAGTTGACTGTTTCATCTTTTACCAAATTGTTGACTGTTCCACCAGCTGTTAGTGGATTTCCATCATAAACCTTAGAATCCGTATTTGTTGTTACTGTATATTCTCTTGGTAGAATCTGATATGTCTTAGTAAATTCACCAGTATAGTTTCCAATACCTTTAATAGTGATCGTTACTGTTCCAACATTGATTAGATCTCCACTGTAAGTTAATGTGTAATCTGTACCTTCAACTAATGTTGTATTTAACTTAGAATCTGTTACTGTTAATCCATTGATATGTTCATTTCCATCATAGATTGAATTTTCTGGATCTGTTACTGTAATACCATTCTTTTCATCATCTGGATTAATTGACTTAGGAGTAATTGTCAATGAGCCATCATTTACTACAAATCTTACTTTTTCATAGTTTGTATTTGTGTTCGCAAATTGATCAGCCGCAAGATTCATAGGATATGTACCAGCTTCAGTACCTTTAGCTTCTGCAGTTCCATTGAATGTGAAATCATCTGTCGTATACTTACTTCCTTCAGTGATTGTTACTTCATATCCACTTACTGACTTTTCATTTCCATCATATTCAACTGAATCTGAATGACCAGTAATTGTTACGACTACTTCACCATCTTGAGCTGTGACTTTTAATTCACCAAACTTAACTTCGATGTTGTAGTTAGTAGCTGTTGTATTTGACTTCAATTCATATGTGAATGTGTTCTTGCTTGTACCAACTTTTGTTCTAGAGCCAGTTACATCATAAGTTGCACCTTCATCCTTAGCGAATCCATCACCACTTACCGTTACTTCACCATTTGTCAATGCTTCCTTATTATAAACTCTAGAAGCAGATCCACTTGTCAATGTTACATCTCGTTTAGTGATTTGATAAGTTGTAGTTGTTTTACCACTATAGTTTCCAATACCTTTAATAGTTACTGTTACTGTTCCAGCATTTGTTACATCATCACTATAAGCTAATGTGTAATCTGTACCTTCTACTAATGTTTTACCAGTCTTAGTATCTGTAACTGTTGGTTTATTCTTGTGTTCTTCACCATTATACTTAGAATCTTCTGGCTTTGTTACTGTAATACGATTTTGATCATCAATAGACTTACGATTGATTGTCAATGATCCATCTTCGACTACAAATGTTACCTGCTTAAAGTTACTATTTGTGTTACTAAATTGAGCTTCAGTAAGGTTCATCTGATATGTACCAGCTGCAGTTCCTTCAGCCTTAGCTTTACCTGTAAATCCAACATAGTCTTTTTTATACAATTCGTTAGAAATATCAGTGATTTCATAACCTTCTACTGAATGTGGGTTTCCATCATAAGTTACACTATCTTCATGACCTTTGATTGTTACTGTTACTTCAGCATCAACTTCAGTAATACTCAATGTACCTTCATGCTTAGTAATTGAATAGTTACTTTCTTTAAAGTTTTCACCTTCAGTAATAACGATTGTATTTGTGACATCACCTTCACTTACATAAGTAACGGATCCAGTTGCCTTAACTTCTGTTACTTCACCATCAACGAAGTTTCCTTCAACTTTAACATTTGGTCTAGTTAGTGGAGTTCCATCATAAGGTTTAGAAGCTTTTTCACTCGTTAATGTTACTGCACGTGGATTAATAACAAGTTGTCCATCTTCTGCAATTTCAAATTTAACATTTGAGAAGTTTGTATTGTTGTTAACAAACTGAGTTGCATCCAAATTCATTGGATATTTTGCAGCATCTTTACCAGTAGCCATTGCTTGACCATTTAATGTAAAGTCTGTTGATGTATAAAGTGTATTGCTAATAGATTCTACTGTATATCCACCTACACTTTGTACTGTTCCATTATAAGGAGTTGTTTTACTATTACCCTTAATTGTTACTGTTACTTCATCCGTAACTGGAGTAATACTCAATTTACCTTCTTTTTTTGTAATGTTGTAGTTAGAAGCTAGTGTACCTTCTTTTAATGTATATGTGAATGTGTTATCACTTTCACCAACTTCTGTCTGACTTCCCGTTACTGTATAAGTTGCACCTTCATCCTTAGCGAATCCATCACCACTTACTGTTACTTCTTTATTTGTCAATGCTTCCTTATTATAAACTCTAGAAGCAGATCCACTTGTCAATGTTACATCACGTTTAGAAATTGTTAGTTTTCCATTAATCTTATTTACGATTACTTTATCTGTTACATCAACACCACCTTTAGTAACTGTTGCTGTACCAGTAATCACAGTGTCATAAGTACCAAAGTTTGTACCCTTAGTTTCAGCTTTTAAACCAGTTACTTCATATCCAGCAGGAACAACTTTAAATCCTTCAACCTTTTGTTCTTCACCATTATATTGAAGTGTATTACTATTTGCGGTAACTTCAATCACAGTTTTCTTAACCCAAGTCGCATATAAATCATTACTTGAATCTGCATTCACTCTGACTTTGTCACCCACTGCATATTTGGCATTACCTTTTTGAGCATCTTCCATTGATGTTGCCCAACCAGCAAAGTAATAATCTTTACCTGGAGCTGTATAGCTTAAATCAGATGTATTTTCTAAAGTAACTTCCTTGTTATTCAAAATCGCAACACTCTGATCTTCACCATTACCATTACCAGGATGATAAGTTAAGATTGCTGAAGTTTCTGAATCACCAAATACAGCTGTTAAAGTGATCACATTCTTGTCATCTGCCAAATCTTTATTAACTTCAAAGTTTTGACCAGGCTGATATACATTACCATCTAATTGCCAACCTAAGAATTTCTTACCATCTTTTGTCACACCATTAGCAACTGTAGCTTTAGCACCACCCGCATAAACATTGTTATCTTTTGGAGCCTCTACACCATCTGCTACATACTTAACTGTAAGCTTACCATTGTATAACCACTTACCAATAACGTTAGTATCTTTCAAGATTGCATCATTCGCATTGAATGCTACATTTGTCATATGACCATTTTCATCTGCCACATACCAACCTGCAAATGAATAACCTTCAATTGCAGAAGCACTTGGCAATACTGTACTTGCGATTGTACCAGCTGCAACTTTTTTAGTATCCTTATCCACTGTTCCTTCAGGATTATTCAAGTTATAAGTTAAGCTGATCTTCTTAGCTGTCCATTTTGCGTATAATGTAACATTCTGTGCTGGCATTGTCTTTCCATTAAAGACATATTTTTCACCTTCACAAAGTTCATTATCATACCAACCATCAAATTCATAATAATCTGGTAGTGAACTTGGTCTTGCAGGAGTATAGTTTTCATTTGAAATACTCTGTTGATATTTCTTATCTACTGATTTATCTTCCCTACCTTTATTGATAAATTTGATGTTATAAGTATTACGAGTGTAATAGAACTTAGCATCATCATAACTCTTACCTGTCCTTGTACTTACATTTTTATTAAATGTATAACCTGTTAATGGATACTGATCTTCTTTACTCACACTATATCCGGTTCCTGGAGACGTATCTTTATGATCTAATTTATATCGTATGCCATCTTTGGTTACTTCACTTGGTTCTCCTGGCAATACTTCTACATAATAATACGCTGTTTCAGAACCATAACCTGTCTTTGGACCATAAAATTTTGCTCCTTCTAAAGGCATAGTTGCTATATTTACTTGGAATGGACCGTTATAATCATCATCTGTAGTACTCCATGTTGAACTTCCACTCTTTGTTGGCCACTTCTTACTAATATCCTGACCATATTTTGCAGTAATTCTTAAATCAACATATTCTTCAGAAGGTTTCCCTGGTCTAAACAAACCTCCGGAAATGCTATAAGAATAAAACTTAACATCATACACATTTCTCTTATAGTAAACACTAACGATTGTTGAGCCATCACCCTTAATTGTCTTTTTAGCTACTGGCTGTGCTGTAAATCCTTCATAAGATTTTGCCTTTGCGTTTGCTTCTGTACCAGTCATACCAGTTTTGTTTTCAGATTCATGGAATGAATATCCATCATCATCTGCATTTTCCCACCAGTGAATAACTGTATAACTAACTTTTGTTGCTTTCCAATGTGCTGTTAAATTCATTGGAGAAGTAACTGTTGCACCATTTTCAACCTTAGTTAAACCATTGTACCAACCATCAAATGTATAACCTGGCTTTGTAGGAGTTGTAGATTTATCTAGGACTAGATTGTCACCGTGTAATACGAATTGAGAATCAACAATAGATCCACCATCTGAATTAAATGAAACCCAATAACCTTCTTTAATAATTGCGTATACATTAACTGAAGTATGGTCTGTTGGAACTGAAATCTTATCTGCAATATTTTCAGTTCCATTTGCTTCAGCTGCCCAACCAACTAATTTATGAGTTGAATCTACTTCATAAGATACAACTGTAAAATTATGTGCTTTATGATCTCCAACTTTTTCTGTACGCATAATTTGTGATCCATCTGGATTTAAGAAGTATACATATAATGCTGCTTCATATCTAGCTGTAATTGTACGTGTTGTAGTTTCAGTAATTTCTGCTTGTTTACCAAAACCAGTAAATGAATTACCAGCTTCATCAACCCAACCTACAAATGCTTGTCCAATCATATCTGGAGCTGTAGGAGCAATTAATGTATCCCCAGACTTAACAATCTGTGTACTTACTGTTGTACCATTCGCAACAAAGTTGAATGTTGTTAATGGGACTTTATTTTCATTCGTAATAACATAAATTGAGAAGTGATCTGCATCAAAGCTTTGTGCATTTGTAGCTACCTCAGTTACTGTACTTGCATCATTCGTAACATGGTAAACATTTGTTTCTTGAGCGCTTGCTGCTACATTTTCAAAACTGATATTAACAAATCCATTTGGTTGAATTTCAACACCATCTTTGCTTTGAATTGTAACATCTAATGCTACAGCTGATTCAACTTCCATATTCTTTTCAGAAACTGTTTCTTCAACTGCATTTAAGATAGCTTTTCTTGTGATACGTTTTACAACAAGCTTAGAATCTCTTGGTAAAACACCCTCAGCTGCTGTCGCATGAACAACAACATTACCAGCCATCTCACTTTGATCAAATGCCGGATACTCCGGTAACTCCTCTTTTACTTCCGTTTCCGGATTCGAGTCTGCCTCAGCATCGTCTTCATTCTTTTCTTCCGTCTTAGCAGGTTCAGTTGTTTGATTCTCTGTTTCAATAACTATTTTCTTATAAACAAATTGAACACTTACAAGATCTGAAGTCACACTTAGGCTTGCTTGATCTGCACTTACTGCTTGCGAATTATTGACGATTACATCTTTTAATGTATAACCATCAAAATTCAACATAACACTACTATCTGTATTTAAGCCGTAATTTAAATCAAAATCACGATATGTAGCTGCCTGTAAAATTGTTCCATCTTCAGCCACATAGCTTAACTCTACAGATTTCGTTTCTGGCACTGCAACCTCATTTGCATCCTCTTCTTGTACTTCACTATTATTTTCTACAGTCGTAGTTTGTTCCTGTTGTGGTTCAACAGGCTCTTCTTCTGCATTTACATAGTAAGAGTTTGCTAGTCCAAACTGGATTGCCATCGCAAATGATAATACAATTGCTGCCGCTCTCTTCAAGTTTTTCAACATACAAAGCCCTCCTTCTTGATATGGTTGTAATCCCTTTCATTATCTGATTTTAGTATAGGCTTTGTATGGTTATAGACCGGTTATATAATTTAAAAATCATCTTTTTTCTAAAAAAAGATCTATTGCCCTTATGACAATAGATCCATTTCACTATTTTCCTGAACTTCCAAGTTTTCCAGCCATTCTTTCAGATTCCATAGACTGAAGTTTTTCAAAAGAAACTTCTTCACTTTCTAATTGAGGCATACGCAATAATACACCCTGACAAATTGCTTTTTCATAAGGATAAATAATCGCATCTTCCTTATACTCTACATCTTGCTTTTTAATAACTACACGCTTTGTATTCAAATTTGTAACTGGAGCCATATATTCTCCACGATAACCCGAATCAATCACGCCACTTCTTTGTGCAATCCCCTTTGTTCCTGTTGAACCACGCTCTTTTAGAATCATCACAAACTCTGGATCAAATGCACTCGCAACACCTAATGGAACTAACTTTGTTTCATGAGGCTCAATTACCATGTAATCCTCTTCAAAACATGGGTATAAATCATACCCTGCATCTTCATAACGTTTTTGCGGAATCTTAGCATCCGGCTTAACCTTTGCCCAATATAATTTATTCATAAATCTCCTTCTTATATATTTCAATCAATTGTTCTAATGAAAATCTAGCATTTGCACTGGACGTTGAAGGACAATATACCGTTTGAATATTCGGAAAATATTTCTGCATTGTATTCTGACTTGTCCTTCCATTACAAATGACCTTTTCAATATTCTTATATCTATTCAACAATTCCTGTATATCATTTGGCTCAATATCTTTGATTTCACTATCCGCACTCGTCTTTCTTATACACGAATGACAAATATCCCAAAGTGCAATATGTGATGTTTTTAATAATTTTATCTTATCGTTCTCTTGATAAATTGCTTCTAAGACTTTCCAAAATCGGTTTGTCTTATTCGCATAATACATCTGTTCTTTTAAACTAATGACACTTGGCATTGAACCCAAAATCAATACTCTAGAATCTTTAAATACAATGGGATCCAATCCAACTATTCGTTTACACATGTTCCGTAAACATCATAAGATTTGGCATCTGTAATCTTTACCTTCACAAAAGTACCCAACTCTAAAGGTTCTTCACTTGTAAAGATGACTTGACCATCCACTTCATCCGGTGCATCCGCAGCACTTCTTCCACGATAACGATCTACCAAGCCTTCTTTTTCCTCAACTAGAACTTCTATGACCTTACCAATCTTTTCTTGATTCTTTTCTTTTGAAATTTCTTCCTGCACAGCCATCAATCTAGCCAAACGCTCATTTTGGATTTTTTCATCAATCTGACCATCCATATCATAAGCAGGTGTATCTTCTTCCTTCGAATATGTAAAAGCACCCATACGATCCCATTTTATTTCCTTGATGAAATCTACAAGTTCCTCAAATTCTTCTTCCGTTTCTGTAGGGAAACCAACAATCATAGTTGTACGCAAAGTCGCATTTGGAAACATCGTATGAATCTTATCCACAACCTTTAATACATCCTCTTTTGGACCTCTACGATTCATTAATTTCAATAAACGATTGTTCGCATGCTGCATTGGAATATCAAAATAAGGTACGATTTTTTCACTTTCGCTCATAGCCTGCAATACATCATCCACAATTTCATCGGGATACATATATAGAACACGAATCCAATGTAAACCTTCTACCTTTGATACTTGTCTCAATAATTCAGGAAGCAGCAATTCACCATAATTATCCAAACCATACTTTGTCGTATCTTGCGCAATCAATGTTAATTCCTTAACACCAATACTTGCCAAATGATTGACTTCTTCCATAATATCCTCAATTGTACGTGACTTTTGATCTCCACGAATCAAAGGAATCGCACAATAGGCACAACGATTGGAACAACCATCACTAATTTTTACATAAGCCTGCCAAGGATTCCCCGAAATCACTCGTTCAGCCTTATCCAATAATGTATCTGAACCCAAAATTTTTTGTAGTTGACTTGCCAAAGTATCATATTCACGAATCGGGATAACCGCATCAATTTCAGGAATTTCTTCCCTTAATGTATCTGTATATCTTTGTGCTAAACAACCACACACAATCAACTTCTCTAAGTTACGCTCTTTATATTGCGCCATCTTAAAAATTGTATTAATACTTTCTTCTTTGGCACTTTCAATAAAACCACAAGTATTCACAATAATAGCCTGTGCATCTTTTGGATTAGCCACAATCTCATGGCCACCCCTTTTGATCATACCCATGATTTGTTCTGAATCCACCAAGTTTTTACAACATCCCAATGATACAAAACCTATTTTCATTCTTCAGCTTCTCCTTTTCGATGATAAATCATACGACCTTCTAACGCAAAAACACGAGGCCCAAAATGACCTGGCTGCGTTGTATCTAAACTTTGCTTCATCATATACATACGAGCATCTAGATTATCTAACAAAGTCAATACTTCTGCTTCTGGAATCATAGGAAGAACAGGAGATCCGAACTCCATCTTTCCATGATGTGCCAAAACCATATGTTTCAACAATAAAACACACTCTTTATCGTTTACACCCAGCTTTTCAGCCACACGATCCAAACGATTATTCATAATACTAATGTGCCCCAACAAATTCCCCTCATTTGTATATTCAGGAAGAACAGGGCCACTCAACTCATCAATCTTTCCAACATCATGCATCAAGATACCCGCAATCAATAATCCCTTATCCAAGAATGGATATTGTCTACAAATGTCTAAAGCAACACGCGCCATACTAATAGAATGATAGGCAAGTCCTCCCACAAAATTATGGTGGTTTCTTGTAGCTGCTGGATATGTATAAAATAAATCTTTTGTTTCTTCTAACACTTCTTCAACCACACAATACAAATTTGTATTTGTGATTTCATTCATCAAAATCTTTACTTCCTCTTCCATTTCCGTACGAGTCATAGGAGCAAGTCTTACATAATTAGAAATATCCTCATCTTCTAAGACTGTCATCTTTCTTACACGCAACTGAACTGCATTTCTATGAATGATAGAATCTCCAATCACTTCTACAACTTGTCCAGCTTTATATTGTTCAATCTGCTCATTCGTTAAATTCCAAAATTTTGCATCCAATACACCCGTTGCATCCTCTAAAATCAAAGACAAATAAGGCGTATCCTTCACGGTTTTTCCCTTGTCACATTTTGAAATCAAACACTTAACATTTACTTTTTGTTCCTGTGTAATCTCATTAATTCTCATTCATTTTCCCCTTCCAAAACTTCTTTTATAGCCGATATATTAAACCCTTTGCGAACGCAATACGTTTGAATTTTTTGATTTCTCTTTGGCTGATCAAACGTTGCATATAAACGCTTCGCTTTCGCAATCGTTCTTTGTAGTGCCTCATCATCATTTTCATCCAATTCAATCGACTCTGAGACTTGTTTGGCAATCTCAAACGAATATCCCTTCGTAACCAATTTATTGACTAAAGTCTGTCTTTGCATACGACTCGACTGTTCCTTGATAGAATGCGTTAAACGACGAGCTAACTTAGTTGCATTGCTACGCTCTGTTTCTTCATCAAGACAAGCTAGTGCTGCATCAATCATATCATCTTGAACCCCTGCTTTTTTTAATTTTGAATAAATCTGCATTTTGGGCTGTCCATACGAATGCCAAGCTTGTGCCTTATCAAACGCATAGTCTTTATCATCAATCCAATGCCGTTCAATAAATTCATTCACAATCTCTTTAGCTTGATCTTCATCCAAACTTAAATATTGCTTACCATATTGTATCATCTGATACGATGTATAATCATTTGAAAGCACACGCTTCTTCATCAGTTCAAACGCTTTATAGAATAACTGCATATCCAAATAATTGTCAACCAAATAGGCATCTAACATTGTATCCTTAGTGATTTTTAAATCAAAGAAATCCTCTGTAGGAATCATTACTTTGACTGGTTCATTATCGCAATCTCGAATCACAGTTAAACGCACAAAATCATCCACCATACGTATGCGTTCCACATGATATGCACGCTTATAATCATCAATTGCCTGATTATAAACACTCAAAGCCTTATGTGCAAACATACTCTCTGTATAAGGAGCTGTTTTTGATACACAGTATTCTCTTAATGCATCTCTTTCTGCTTTGGATTTACTAAAGAAAACATCCCACTTTTGACTTAGTTCATTGGCATCATCAAAATAATATCCAGATTTGCCTTCATCCACCAAATCTTTCAACACTTCATCACGACGGCCAAAAACTAAAAGGCCACTAGCCAAAGCCTCAATATATGTCATCCCCTGTGTTTCTGATAAACTAGCTGACACAAAACAATCAAAAGCTGCATAATAATATGCAATATCTTCCTTAGGTATTTTGCCAGTAAAATGCACACGATTCTCTACATTATATTTCTTAGCGAGATCCTGATAATACTCCATATCCGTACCTCCACCTACAATAACCAAATGTAAGTGCGGATCCTTATTTTTACAAATCGCTTCGATGGGAATTTCAATCGCCTTTTCCTTAGCAATACGTCCTACAAAGACAACAATATGATCTTCTTGACTAAAACCTAACTCCTCACGAATCCTTTTAACTCTTGTTTCATCCAAATTTTTACGATCATATTCCGATAAATCTAAACCCGTTGGAACAATATAGATAGGTGCCATCACACCATATTGAATCAATGCTTGTTTCGTTTTTTCACTAGGTGCAATAACAGCTTGAGAGCCATTGGCCATGACACGTGAAAATGCACGAATAAAACTTTTGCCTAATTTTTCTACAGAATCAAATTCAAGCGGATTAAAATAATGCGTATAATCCTCATACATTGTATGATACGTATATACAATTGGAATATGTAATACCTTAGCCATTTGACGACCAAACATACCCACACCCGCCTCAGTTTGAATATGAATCACATCTAGATCCATCTTTTCTATATAGGCATCTGCCGTAAATTGTACTGGGCTTGACATTTTATATCCATAAAATTTTTTTATTTCAAGACCCGGCAAACGAAGAATATGTCCATCTTCATCTTCTGCAATTTTTACTCCCTTATGATTTGTGATAATAAACACAGTGTGTCCTAACTCTTCTAAAGCGTGTTTAAGGGTTGCCACACTCGAAACAACCCCATTAATATCTGGTAAATATGCATCTGTAAACAATCCAATTCGCATACCCTACATCCCTTCTAAATTGATTTTACTTTCTTTTCTTTCATAATAATTCTTAACAAACACAAATAATATTCCACCAATAATCAGCACTATGTGATACGTAGAAAAACGCCATAATACAAGTACAGCACCCGTTAGATCTTTCATTAAGTTATTAAATAATAATGAAAAGACAACTTCCGTACCACCACTTGCTCCAGGAATTGGAATAAAGCTATTGGCCATTGTCACAAAACTTGATAAGGCCATAACATCAATAAATTCATTCATTTTAAGTGGAATATGCAAGGCTAGCGCAATCACAAAAGGTAAAGAATAATAGAGTGATAAACGTACAATATTTATACATACACAAAGAAAAATACTTTTTTTATCTTTTGCGAGCACCTTAATTTCACGAGTAAAACTAGTCACTTGTAAAGTCCAAGAATCCAACGTTTTTTCTGGATTCTTTAATATATGTAGCTTTGTTAATACCTGAACTAAAATACGCGAAAGCTTGATATATAAGTTTGGAAATAACGCAATCGTATATAACGCCACAACCACAACTGCATTGACAATATATCCCAACAAGATAATATTGAACCACGCAGATTGAGCACTATAATATGCAAAACGCAAAAGAAACAGAATCGATACATAAACCATCATTGTGGTCTGATAAATAATAAAATCAGCCCACAACAAGCTTGCCCCATCACTCACTTTGATTCCTTGCTTTTTCATAATATAAGCCTGAACAAACTGTCCACCCGTACTACTTGGTGTAATACCTGAAAAGAAAGAACCAATAAAAGCTACAAGCATTCCTTTACCAGGTGTATAATTCTCTGTATATTTTCTTCCTAATACATAATATACAAATCCCCATACCGCAGTAAAAAGAACTCCCCATAATAATACAATGACAAGGCTTAACAGATTCATTTGTGAAATGCACTTTACAACTTGTTGATAATTATCCTTTAGAGCAAACCATAGGGCAAATCCCGTTAAAGCAAGAATAAGCAACAGATTTAGTGCGTACTTCTGTTTTTTCATAAAAACCCCTATTTTTTCTTATTTAATAATTCCTCTTGTTTATCCTTATATGCACTCAAATAAAATTCTCTCCACATATTCAATACGTGTTCTTTCGAATAGAATTCACTCAATAAACGACTTTCATTTTGATACTTCGCGTATACATCTGAATCATTTTTCAACTTTAACAGACAATTTTTAAAACCATCATTATCATTCGCATGCATATAACGATCAAATAAAATATCTTTATATAAATCCAAATCACGAAGCACCAATGGAACATGTAAATTCACCGCTTCTAAAATAGTCATTGGGAACAATTCATTATAGCTTGGCACAAAAAGCACATCCGCCATATTATATAGATCCACCATTTCTTCTCTAGGAACAATGCCTAAGAATTTACAATTTTCCGGTGGATTTTCCTGTAACTTCTTTAATTCTTCGTACCCATCTGTAATGCGGCCAAATGAAAAGCCTCCAGCCCATACAAATTGTACATCTGGCATTTCTTTGGCAACATTCACAAAATCAAGCACACCCTTACGCGTTTGTACCTGTCCTGCACCCAATACTACAAAAGCATCTTTAGCTACACCATACTTTTTTCGAATGGTAGCACACTCATCATCGGATTTGCGATAGAATTTTTCCTTAGATACATAGTTAGGAATATAATAAATTTTTTCTCGATCAATACCATATTCTACTAATGCATCAATAAAGCTTGGATTTACAACAACCAAGCGATCTGCACTCTTATAAAATTGAATCAAATAAGAACGGAATACATTCAATAATGGTGCTGGAATCTTTAAGCTACCTTCTAAAGTATCTGGCAAAAAATGACAATAAGCTATATTAGCGGCCTTATGATTTTGCATCTTTACATAGAAAGTAGGATCCACTGTATGGAAATGCTGAATATCCGGTGTTTTTATCCAATTGTTGATACCCACTTCAAAAATATCACTAGCCCCTTCTTTAATGAGATTGACCTGTTCTTCATAGGCACTGCCTACACCTTGACCATCCACTTTATCTGCACTTGAATACATTATAATTCGTATTTTATCTTCCATAAAAATTACACTTCTTTCATCCTTATTATTATATCTCATCTACTATTTGTATGTCCAACTTTCAAAAAAGCAAATGAAAAGCCCCTTTAGCGGGGCTTCTCAAGAAAGTTTTAAGAAAGGGAATTTGATTATGAAGTGAGCCACTATCTTTGGCTCAACAGTATATTACTAAACAATAAAGTGATAGATGTAGTTATATTATGTGAAATTATGTTAACATATGACACAATTATTGTTATTTTTAGTTAATACTATAATAAATTTAATCAAAATATACAAATTTTATTTTTCTTCGTACAAATCAATCTTCTTTAATACACTTTTCTTCCCATTTCTATGAGAAATGAATCCTAAAACAGTAAATAAACCCGATAAAATCAAACCGATCAAAGCAATCCATTTAGCTACATTACGTACGCTCATAGGAATATTAGGAAACATTGGATCTGTCATCCCTGACCATCCCCAGTATGTTACGGCAGCAAATGCCAAAGTTAGAATAAAGGCATTTCTGACCATTCTTCCCACTTTTAATACCATTTCATTTTCTCTTTGGATGACTTCTGCAAGCTGATCTCTTTCTTTGCGGCTCAAACTCATAATAAACGCTCCTTTTCAAATATACATATACTTATTATAAGAAAAAAAGACAGGCTCTACAAGTTAAGCCCGCCTTTAATTGTCTTAAGTGATTATCCTAAGAATCCTACAACAGATCCTACGAATCCGATAACTACGAACAATAACAATACTTTAATTGGAGTAATGTTTTTCTTAGCCATCAACCACCAAGCAAACAATACGAATAACATTGTTAAGATCTTAGGGAAAGCTCCATCTAATTTAGATCCTAATGTTACGTCTGATAATTTACCAGTTTCTGCATCATAAGATTGTGCAATTACATAGTTAGTTGAAATTGATACCCAAGAAGCTGCCATCGCACCAACGATAACTTGTCCCATAACCAATACTGATTCACGGAACGCAGTTGCTTTTTGTCCGACTAACAATTCAACAGCACTACCACCTAATTCATAACCTTTGAAGTATACGAATTTTTGGAACCAAATTGAAGTTGCGTTCCATACGATGATATAGAATAAAGGTCCTAAAGGTGATCCACCTTCTGCGAAACCTAATGCGATACCTAATAAGATAGGAATGTAAGTACCAACGATCAATGAGTCACCAATACCTGCCAAAGGTCCCATTAGACCTGCACGGATACCGTTGATCATTTCATCATCGATTCCTTCAGCTCCGTTTGCACGAGCTTCTTCCAAACCAGCTGTGATACCAACTACGATAGATCCAATCTGAGGTTCAGTATTGAAGAATGGGTAGTAAGTAGTCATTTTTTCTGATTGTTCTTCACGAGTAGGATATAATTCCTTAATAATTGGAAGCATTGACCACATGTAACCAAATGTCTGCATGTGTTCGTGTGAGAAACATGTTAAGTTTCCATACCACCAACGCCAGAAAGAACTATTTAATGTTTTCTTAGAAATCTTTTTCATAATTAAATGTCCTCCTCGTCATCATAATCTACAGAAGCACCACCAACAGCACCTGTAGCTTTCATCATTGTCATTTGGTAGTTAATCAATGCGAATACACCACCAACTACTGTAGCAGCAATTAATGTTAATCCCATAGAAGCAGCTAAAGCGAAACCGAACATGAAGTAAACCAAGTCAGAAGTCTTAGATACTACTGATTTTAACAAGATACCAATACCTACTGCAGGAAGTACTGATCCTACTGATAAGATAGCTTTTACATACCATACATTAACATTCAAACTCTGGAACAATTCAGCTACGGCTCCAGATCCATAGTAGCAAAGTAAAGTAACTGGCAAGAATGATAATACAAAGTGTGAAATTAGTGGGAGAACAACATCAACTTTTCCTAAACAATCTAAGTTTCCTTTATCCAATTGAGCCCAGCCCCAGTGTTGCCAAATAAGGTTCATCATAGCTGTTCCGTAGAATAAAGTAATACCGATTACACCAGTCATGGCTGAGATACTAGATGCTAAACCACGAGCATCAGTTCCTCCAAAATCCATACCAGCAGCTTTTGCTCCAACATAAGCCAATGGAATACCAATGTAACTTACGGCACGTAAGTCAGATGCGACTGTTCCACCAGGTGTAACCAATGCGATCCACATTACCTGCATTGGAATACCAATTTGAATACATCCAGATACATCACCTAGGATCAAACCTACGAATAATGATGCAACCAAAGGACGGTTCAAAGTGTAGTTACCTACTGTTGTACCTAAGCAAGCGATAGTACTAGCTGCTGTACAACTCATAAGTCCGATTAAAATTGCTTGTAACCAACTCATTATAAATCTCTCCTTTTTCTTTTATTTATCTCAATCTGTTTACTATTCCCACTATTAGTAACCAAATTTAGATCTAAATTTGTCCCAAGTACCGATTGCAGTTTCTTTTAATAATGCAAACAATACTGTGTAACCAGCGTTTGTCAAAGCTTCACATGCTTCAGCTTCTTCTTGAGTAATTGACTGGTTTTGACCTAATTTTGTAGCTCCTGGACGATCATTACATGGTCCGATAACTACTGTTTTAACATCGTTAGGTACGAATCCATCGTCTACTAACAATTCTTTCATATCCACTGGGTTTTTAGTAATTAAGAAATATTTTTTATTAGAATTCTTAACTGTTTCTGCTTTTTCTCTCCAGTGTTCCTTTGTCCAAACAAATACTTTCTTGTCTGTACTAGCCTTGAATGACTGTGTCAATACAGGTGTAGTTGCAGCTTTGTCGTTAACTGCGATAATTCCATCACAAGGGTATTCTTTAGACCATCTTGTAACAATCTGACCGTGGATAATACGATCATCAACACGAATAAAACTAATCATTATATGTCCTCCTTTATTCTGTTTATGCCTTCGCTATATGCGTTATAGCCAAATCCTATAGATCTTCGTCGTCATCATCAGAAGCAACTGTAAAATCAGTTAATCCTGTACGACCTTCGCTTAACAATGTATCTTTTAAATCTTGTACATTATCAAAGTTATCTTTCATTAATACAGCAGTGATTGCAAGAGGCATATTCATACCAGCAATTACTAAAGTATTTTGAAGCAATCCTTTTTGATCCAATACATTCAATGCATTTGTGAATGGAGATCCACTCAAAATATCAGCTAATAAAATGACTTGGTCATCTGCTTTGAAATCTTTAACCAATTCAGCAAAGTTAGATGCAAATTCGTCTGCGCTCATTCCGTCCTTTAAGCTTGTAGACAATACATCTTCACGATCTCCCGTCATCATTTTAACGGCACTGTGTAATCCAGGGGCGAATTCGCCATGGCTTACCATAACTACATATTTCATTATTTTTTCCTCCGCGTTTTCTTATACTCACATTTTATAATAAATATGTCAGCGTTTTCAAGTGTTATTACACATAATTTCACACATTTATACGACTTTTGAACATGAGCATCACATAGAATACACATTCATTATAACCCGTATGAAAACCTTTTCAATTTCCATATGTCACCACTTTTAGATGACAAATGTCATTTTGAGAAGCAAACAAAAAACAGCAGAAATTTAACTTTCTACTGTTTCTCCAATAATATATTTAATTCATCATTCAAATTTTGCATTGCCAACTCAATATCCTCATTTGTATCAATGACTCTTCGAATTTCACTATCTGCCATCGAATACAATTGATCATAGCCATCCAGCTTTTTTATCGTGATTGCTTGTTCCATCATATCATCAAAAAAATCTAAATTATAATTTGAATCCAATGGCGCATCCTCTTGAATATACTTAGTCACATTTTTGGATGTCGACACATTCTTCAACACGGAGACACCCTGCGAATATTTAAACAAACTCTCTTGCGTTGTCTCATCATAACAAAGTAACTTCAAAAATTCCCAAGCCATTTTTTTCTTAGAAGACATTTTACTGATTCCACAAAGTAAACTATCCATTTGCGATACATTATTGCCACTAGGTCCTGCAGGCATTGGAAGACAATCCCATTCAAAACTTGAATATTTTTTAACGCTCCAAGGATACGGTTTATATGTTCTATACTCACTAAACATCATTGGACAAAAGGCAATCTTGCCTTTATCAAACAATTCACTTGTCACATTCTGATTTCGATTTAAACGATTTAATTGACGTACAAATTCAATAGCTGAATACACATCCTGTTTCTGCAAAGTACACTTCATACTTTCTTCATCATACAACGCCTGTCCATTCGAACTTAGGGCATTTCGCCAAGTATAGCCATACTCTCCAAATTGATCGATTTCTCCATCACCATCCGTATCCACAGTCAATTTTTCACAAATTGAATAAAAATCATCCCACGTCCAATTCACATTTGGGATTGCAATCCCATTTTCTTCTAATAACGTTTTATTCACAAACATCAAAGTTGGTGAACTTTCATATGGAAGTGCATATTGATGATCATATATATTTCCTGCATTTAATGTTGTTGAAAAATAGCGATTTTTATTAAAGTCTGCATCCGTCTGCATAAACGTATCTAATGGTTCTAACATTCCCACCTTAGCATATGTAGAAAGATCATCACTCAACACCATAAACACATCGGGAAGTTTTCCATCTAAAGCTTCCTTTGAAACCCAATCTGAATAATCCTCTTTTAAGATTCCACTCACATATTCCACTTGCACATTGGGATGTGCTTTCTCAAATCGTTCAATCACATCATCAATAATTTTGCCACTGTATGGACTTGGCACATTCCAGTTACTACCCGCAAATACACCTATCGTTAAAACAATGGGTTTTTGTGTATAATAAAATGTAGCTGCCAAACAGCACACCAATATGGCTATCAAAAAAGTTCTTAATCTTTTTCTCACCATTATTTATTTCCCCTAGACAAATACCAAATAGCCAATTGTGTGCGATCTCTTAAATCCAATTTGTCCAAAATCACACTTAAATAGTTGCGAATCGTACCCTCACTAAATCCAAGTTTTTGAGCAATTTCTTTATTCGAATAGCCATGCCCAATTTGTGCAATGATTTTACATTCTGTATCACTCAAGTCAAAATCTTCCTCATGCTCAAAACTAAATTCCGAATTCGAGTTTGCCATTTGCGAAAAGAACTGTGCAACTTTTCCTGCCACATTCGGATTAAAACAAGCTCCCCCAGATAATACACTATGAATAGCTGAACTCAATTCTTCTAAGGAACAACCCTTTAAAAGATAACCGCTTGCGCCATATTTTAAAGCATCATAAATATATTCGTCATCATCAAATGTTGTTAATATTATAACTTTTATATTTGGATATTCTTTCTTCACAATTCGCGTACAATCCACGCCACTCATATTTGGCATACGCACATCCATCAAGATAATATCTACACTTTCTGTTTTTAATGAATCTAATACTTCTTGCCCACTACCAACCACTTTTACAACTTCAAAACTTGGATCCGAATCTAAGACGATCTTTAAGCTTTCTCGAATGAGCTGCTGATCATCCGCAATCATAATTTTAACCATTATTCTCTCCTCTTCTCATTGGTATTTCTACAATTAACTCAAATCCCTTATCGCCATAATAACGAATTCGTCCCTGTAATAAATTAATACGTTCCGTCAAATGATGAATACCAAAGCCCGGATTTACATCCTTACATCCTTGACCATTATCTTCAATAATTATAATCAAATTATTATCGGCTTGCGCAATCGAAACATAAATTTTTGTGGCATGACCATGCCTTACAGAATTGGTCATTCCTTCTTGAACTACACGATACACGATTTCTTCTTCATCTGCATTTAAATTCACCAAAGGCAAATGGCACAAATAAAGAATCGTTACATCCGTCAATTTCTGATAATCCATGATCATCATATCTAAAGCTTCTTTTAAAGAATAGCGTTCTAACGCATCTGGCTTCAACTTATCCACTGAACGTCTGACATCTGTTAAGCCTCGTTTTGCGCTCTCTTGCAAAATACCCAATTGTGCTTTTGTGACATTGACATCCCTATCAATCATCACCTGACAAGCCTCAAGACCAACACTTAATCCCGTTAAAGTATGCCCTAATGTATCATGAATTTCACGGGCAAGACGGTTTCTTTCTTTGGTTTCACCCATTTTTTCACGCAAATTCGCATAACCCTTTAGTTGAATATTCAAGCGTTTCAATTCAGCATTTAATGAAGCGAACTTTTGTGTTTCATTCATCTGCTTTTGTAAATACAAGAATATATAGGCAATAAATAATACAATATTTAAATTGGTTAAAGTAACCTCAATACCCATCAATAAGCCTTGTGTTCTTGAATTATATACAGACAAATATTCCTGGAATGAAATCATAGGAATATAATTGGATAAATATCCATAATTTGAAAACATATATGCCAAAAAGACAAGTATGATGCAAATTGAACGATCAAAAGGTTTATCTACATACATCAAACAATCGACAATGACGATAAATAAGATACATGTTGCACTAAAGGAGATATTCTTCATCAAAATCAAACTGAATCCTAACTCAATAAAGATAGGAATCATTTGGTGATGATAAAAAAATTTGAGTTTTGGACGAATGGACACAAAACAAAATAACGCAATAAACATAAATATAGAGATATAAAAAGAACGCATTGGAACATTGGAAAGTGTAGATATATTTTTTATAAAATCGGATGCATAGCCACTTTTTGTCACATGTACCAACGTATAATACATCACAATTGCGGTGTACCACACAGTAAAAAAGCTAAAAACCCACATACAGACATAGACAAGCCTTACATTATATTTTTTAATATCTTGTATCATTGCCAGCCCTCCGTAGAATAATCTTGAACATTCTCTTTTGTGATGATTTGCACAGGACTCATTTCATTTTTATTCTTAATTGTTTCTTGCGAAAACAACTTATAAATTACCTCCCCAGCCTTTTTTCCAAACGTCTTTGGCGATTGTGCCACAGTTGCAGCCATTTTACCTTCTGCAACCATTTCTTTTGCCTCTGGCGTTCCATCAATGCCATAAACATATTTATCTTTCAACATATTATTTGATGAAAGTGCTGCCATTGCCCCCATTGCGCTTGGATCATTCAAACACATTACAACATCAAATCCGATTCCTTCCTCAATAAAAGACTCCATCTTTGGCATGGCCACCTCTAATTGTCCATCACACTCCATACGCTTGACCACTTTATAGTTCTCATTGGATTGAATGGTATCCTCAAATCCTTTAATACGTAAGTAGCCTGAGCGAGTCGTGGAATGTTGTAAAAGAACAATATTAGCATGATCAAGCTTGCGCATCATATCCTTTGCACATTGAACACCCGCATCATAGTTATCACTGACAATACTATAAGTAATGTTCTTATTATGTTTTACTTCCGTATCCACTACAATCACAGGAATATGATTTCTGTATGCTTCTTTTAATGAATCTTCTAACCCCTCATAATCAACAGGCGAAATTACTATGGCATCGACTTGTTGTTCAATCAAATAGTGAATTTGTTCCTTTTGTTTCTTTAAACTCATAGCTGAATCCAAAGTGATGAGCTGATCTCCATGTTCTTTTAAGATTCTAGAAATTTCCTCATTGATTACGGAATAAAACGTATTGTTGTAGGTCATATAAGTAGCTCCTATCTTACGTGGCTCCGTCGAATTATATATCATATTCGATTGCGTAGTCGTATTAATCAAGTAATTACTGCCAATCGCAAAGGCTAGACAAATCGTTAAACAGAAGATAATATACGCAAATGATTTTGGCTTCTCCATTCAAATCTCCTTCCTTACAGAAAATGTCGCATTACTGCGACACTTTTTTATAACACTTTTTGTAGAACATATACAAGGATTGCGATAACAATAGGTACAATAAAAATCATTGAATATCCACGTACAAATTTTGTTTCTAAAGCTTTAAATCCTAAATCATCATAATAGAATCTTTCATCATTTGTTTTACCAACAACACCTTCTTCTATTAGATTCGAAATTGTATAACTAATTGTTGAAGTAGCATAAGGCAAATTTTTAAACGCACTCACATCTACCGCACTTTTTTCATCTACTGCCCCTCTTTTTTTCAAAGTATCCATTACCATTGAAGCAGCTGTTGCCTTTGCTCCTTTTTTTCTTTTTCTAGACATTTTCTTTCCTACTTTCTATATCTATAGCTTGAGCTACACTCTTTATACACACGCCATATACCTTCAAACTCTCAGGTGCATGATCCATGACATATGTATTCTTTAAGTTTTTTAATATGCATAAGTCATTTTCTCCGTCTCCAATAAAAATCGCATCTTCGACAGGTAAATGACAAAAGGCTTCCCATTTGTTTGTACCTTTTTTCGTAATCTCAATATAATCTTTTGAAGTAGCCATTACTTCATAGTTTTTAAACAAGTCTCTAAATTGATTCAATAACAAATCTAAGTCATTTTCAACATACATACTTAACTTAGCTAACCCTAAATCTCGTGAATTTAAATATTCCAATATATCTATATTTGAAAATCGTCCTAAACTCGGTTGTTTCTTTTCAAAACTATGAAGTCTTTCTTTTCCATAAGATGAAACAGGATAATAGCGATTTCCTACTTCGTCTGTATAAAATAAATCCAAATTATATTTTAGGATCTCTTTACACATTTGTATTCCATCATCTAAATCAATTAAAGAAGAATACACATTCTGATCTTTATAATAGGCGTTTGCCCCATTATCTGTAATCATATATTCACATGACAATTGATATTTAGAAGCAAGTTCCATACAAAAAGCATGATCTCTTCCTGTCACAAATCCAAATGAATGTTTTTGTGTCCATTGATATATTGAATTCACGTCTTCTTCTGTAATAGTTCCATTTGAATTCATTAAAGTTCCATCTAAATCGGATAAAAACAACATTATTTATGACGCTCTTTCTTTGCTTTTTTAAATGCTTTTTGTTTTTCCTGTAGCTTTTCACCAATTTTCTTAGTAACAACAATTTTATCACGATTACTCATTAACACTGTGCAATTATGTGTAATGACACCATTTTTAAATTCAAAATTTGCAAGCATACGATAGCGATAATATGTATCTTCAAAAAAGAAGCCATCTTCTGTAAAATAAATACGACGATGTGTATATGAATCAATAGACAATCCTAAGAATACCAATCCAATACATCCATACGCTAAATAGTAATAATAGGTTTGTCCATTGGAAGCTAATTTTGGTGCCATAAACATTAAAACAAATGCCACAACAGCCATCGCAACCATGACCCATACCCAATATCCACCATCTACCATTGTTTCGTAATGTTTATGTGAATTTTTAAAGTTTTCAAATTCTTTTTTGTAGGCAATTCCACCTTTTAAGCTTTGATAAAAAATGAATGCCATATATCCAACTAATACTACACCCACAATAACTTTAAATAATATATTATTTGAATCCATAATCTGTCTCCTTTATAAGTACATTAAGCATTATAGCATCATTTCATGCTATAATAAAAGCATTGTTGGAGGTAGTTTATGGAAGAAAATATGCACGCGTTAATGGATCGTTTAAATAGTTCGAGTCAATTTCTTCAAAGTAATGATATGCGCGTTACAGAAGTACGACATGGTTTTGCGAAAGTAGAAATGATTATTGATGAACAAATTCTAAATATACATGGCTTTGTCCATGGTGGAGCCCTATTCTCTTTGGCAGATACAGTCGCAGGAGCTGCAAGCTTTGCGACAGGAAGAGATAGCGTTACACTTACAGGTACAATCAATTATATTAAGCCTGGTCGTGGTGGCAAATTGATTGGGATTGCACAAGAAATTTCAAGTGGAAGAACAACCGGAGTTTATGAAGTATTTATCTTCAATGATGAAAATGTACTTCTTTCAAGAGCTACATTCACAATGTTTTTCTTAGATTCAGACAAGATGAAAAAAAAGAAAGAGCAGAAATAAACTGCTCTTTTCATTTACTTAAACGCTCTTTTGAATCTTTCAAAAGGAGATTCAGCTTGCCCAGATTTTAATTCTTCGTATAACTCTCTTTCTCTTCGAGATACTTTACGTGGAATTTCAACCTGAACTTCTACAAATTCATCCCCTTCTCCTGAACGTGATTTTACACCTTTTCCTTTTAGACGGAATTTAGTGTTTGGTTGTGTTCCTTCAGGAATTTTCAATTCAACATCACCATACACGGTTGGAACTTGAATTGTACAACCAATCGTTGCATCAATTGAACTAATTGGAACTTTGATGAAGATATTATTGTCTTCGCGTTTGAAAGTTGGATGTGGTGTAACCATAATTTCGATATATAAATCTCCATTAGGTCCTCCGTTTGATCCTCTTTCGCCTTTTTGTGGAATACGAATCTGTTGACCAGATTGAATTCCTGCTGGAATTTTAATATCCAATTTTACACGACGATGCTCATATCCTTTGCCATGACAATGTGAGCATGCGCGTGTAACTTTTTTACCTGTACCATGACAATCCGGACATACACTTTGTTGCTGAATCACACCAAAAGGTGTTCTTTGTTGAGACATAACATATCCAGAACCATGGCATGTAGGACATGTCTGCACATCACTTGGGCTTTCAGCTCCAGATCCATTACAGTGTTTACATGTTTCATCGACATCCAATGAAATCGTTTCTGTTTTGCCAAAAATTGAATCCATGAAATCAATGCGCATCTGCATATAACGGTCTTGTCCTTGTCGAGGTTGATTGCTTGAACGGCGAGATCCTCCACCGCCAAATCCTCCACCAAAGAACGAACCGAAGATGTCTCCTAAATCTCCAAAGTCTGTGAATCCACCAGAGAATCCACCACCTTGTCCAAAGGCTCCATCCATGCCCGCATGACCAAATTGATCATAGGTAGCACGCTTTTTCTCATCACTTAATACTTCATAAGCTTCATTGATTTCCTTGAACTTATCTTCAGCTCCAGGTTCATGATTTCGATCGGGGTGATATTTCATGGCCAATTTTCGATAGGCCTTTTTAATTTCATCTGGTGTCGCACTTTTACTGACACCAAGCACTTCATAATAGTCACGTTTTTCTGCCATGTGAATCCCTCCATACGATACGAAGAAGTTCTAGCGTGGCTAGAACTTCAAATGTTGCTTATTTATTTTACTTCTCAGTGAATTCACCGTCAACTACATCATCACCTGAATGAGTTTGTGTTGATTGTGAAGCTGCATCACCATTTGGTTGGTTGTACATTGCTTGTCCTGCTTGCATTGCAGCTTTTTCAAGCATGTCTAACTTAGATTTTACTTCTTCCATGTTATTTTCATCTAAAGATTTTTGTAGATCATCACGCAATTTCTTAGTTTCTTCAGCTTGTTTTGGATCAATCTTATCTTTATTGTCTTCTAACATTCCATCGATTTGTGCAATGAAACCTTCAGCTTTGTTACGTAAATCAATTTCCTCTTTACGTTTTTCATCTTCAGCCTTGTTATCTTCAGCTTCACGAACCATACGATCGATTTCTTCATCACTCAATCCACTAGAGTTTTGAATTGTGATGTGTTGTTCTTTACCAGTACCCTTATCTGTAGCACTTACATGTACAATACCGTTGGCATCAATATCAAACTTAACTTCGATTTGAGGAACACCACGACGAGCTGGTGCGATTCCATTTAATTGGAAGTTACCTAATTCTTTGTTGTCGTTAGCCATTGGACGTTCACCTTGTAATACACGGATATCTACAGCAGGTTGGTTATCAGCAGCTGTTGAGAAAATCTGTGATTTACTTGTTGGAATTGTAGTGTTACGAGGAATTAATACTGTCATAACTCCACCCATAGTTTCAATACCTAATGATAATGGTGTAACATCTAGTAATAATACGTCATTTACATCACCAGAGATAACTCCACCTTGGATTGCAGCACCCATAGCTACAGCTTCATCTGGGTTTACTGAGTGGTTAGGATCTTTTCCTAATGCTTTACGTACTGCTTCTTGAACAGCTGGAATACGAGTAGATCCACCAACTAATAATACTTCGTCAATATCAGATTTAGACAATTTAGCATCTCTTAATGCGTTTTCAATTGGAATCAATGTACGTTCTACTAAATGTTTAGTCATATCATCAAATTTTGCACGTGTTAATGTTGCATCAAAGTGCAATGGACCAGCAGGACCGGCTGAGATAAATGGTAAGCTAATTTGTGTCTGCATTACACCACTTAAATCTTTTTTCGCTTTTTCAGCAGCTTCTTTTAGACGTTGCATTGCCATTGGGTCTTGTGACAAGTCAATTGCGTTATCTTTCTTGAATGTATCAACCATCCAGTTTACTAATACGTTATCAAAGTCATCTCCACCTAAGTGAGTGTCTCCATTTGTTGACAATACTTCGAATGTTCCATCTGCTAAATCAAGGATACTAACATCAAAAGTACCTCCACCTAAGTCATAGATCAATACTTTTTCTTCTTTATCTGTTTTATCAATACCATAAGCCAATGCTGCAGCTGTTGGTTCGTTGATAATACGTTCTACTTCTAATCCAGCAATTTTACCAGCATCTTTAGTTGCTTGACGTTGTGCATCATTGAAGTATGCAGGAACTGTGATAACAGCCTTTGTTACTTTTTCTCCTAAGTAATCTTCTGCATATGATTTCAAGTATTGAAGGATCATTGCACTAATTTCTTGTGGTGTATATGATTTTCCTTCTGCTTCTACTTTTTCATTTGTTCCCATCAAACGCTTAATTGAACTAATTGTGTTTTTATTTGTGACTGCCTGACGTTTTGCAGCATCACCAATAATACGTTCTCCATCTTTGAACGCAACAACACTTGGTGTTGTACGATTTCCTTCTGGGTTAGGAATTACTTTACAATCTTTACCTTCCATAACCGCAACACAGCTATTTGTTGTACCTAAGTCAATACCAATAATTTTACTCATGATAATTACCTCCCTATTCGCTTACTTTTACTAATGCAGGTCGTAAAATACGATCCTTCAACATATATCCTTTTTGTAATACTTCAATAACCATTCCACTTTCAACGCCTTCTTTTTTCTCTTGCATTAAAGCCTGCATTGTATTGTGATCAAATGGTTTATCAGCTACATCTATTTCCTGTACGCCTTCTTTTTCCAGCACACCTTTCAATTGTTTATGAATCATCTCAAAGCCTTTGACATAATTCTTAATCACTTCATCCTCGGTTTGTACTTTCAAAGCCATTTCCATTGAATCTAGAATTGGCAAGATTTCCGTTGCTGGCTGTTGGAAGCGATATTTTCGAGCTGTATCTGCATCTTTCTGTAGACGTTTCTTCATGTTTTCTGTATCTGCATAAGCACGTGCTACATCATTTTTTGCCTTGTCAAGTTCTGCCTTCAAACCTTCAATGATTTCGTCTGAATCAAGTTCTTTCTTTTCTTCAACTACATCTTCAGCTGTTTCTTCAGCTACTTCTTCAACAACTTCTTCTTTTACTTCTTTATTTTCTTCTTTGCTCATCGTTGGCACCTCCTTTATTTTTGTCTGTCCCAAAGACGTCTTCGATGACATTTGACATATAGTCCATCAAGGCTACGACCTTGGAATACTGCATTCGATTTGGACCAACAACCATTAATTGTCCTTCCTCATCGCTGTTATAATGGAATTTTGTTGTTAATACCGAACAATCTCCAATTTGTAACAACTCGTTTCTTTCACCAATCTGGATTGCTACATTTCCCTCTTGATCCGTCCATTGGTGGAATAAATTTCCATTTTCCAATATACGCATCATTTGTTTCAACTTGTTAATGTCACTAAATTCTGGCTGATACAACATATTGCTTCGTCCAGAAACCGCAACTTTTTCAGTCGCAAATCGCATAAAGGCTGAAACGAACGCTTCAAACAAAACTTCATGTCGAACAAGTTTTGCCGCCATCATCGGTTCAATTTCTTTCATTTTATCAACAACATTTTCAATTGGCGTTCCCACTAATTGGTCATTTAATAAATCTGTACAATTTTGAATATCCTGCATAGATACATCTGTACCAAATTGGAACACTTTATTTTCTGTATGTCCTTGATCTGTGACAATGATCGCAACAGCACTTTGATTGTTGATTGGAATCAACTGTACATGTTGTAAAGTCTGATGCCTGCTATCAGGTCCTAGAACAACACTCGTTAAATTTGTCATATGTGACAAAATGTCACAGCTTTTTTGAACAACTTCTTCTAACGAATAATGTCTTTCACTAAAGACTTGCTGTAAAGCATTCTTTGTAGAAACATCCAAATCCGCTTCCATAAGATGTTCAACATAGTACCTGTAGCCTTTTTGACTCGGAATTCGGCCGCTCGAAGTATGTGTCTTCTCTAACAACCCTAACTTCTCAAGTGTCGCCATCTCATTACGGATGGTTGCAGATGAAACCGGGAAATCTAAAAGTTCCATCAAAGTCTTCGAACCAACTGGTTCTGCACAACGAGTGAACTCTTCAACTATTGTTTTAAAGATTATCTTTTGACGTTGTGTGATTTCCATTGTGAAGGCCTCCTTCTAGCACTCATTTTCCTTGTCTGCTATTAGTATATCACAATTTTTAGCACCGTCAACAATTGAGTGCTAAATTTCAATTAAAAAAATAAGATACGAATATTCGTACCCTCACCATTAAGCTTTCATCGAATGCTCTACACACTTTTACATCACCTGTAAAGAATGGATGTGATCACACATCCATTCCATCAAATATTCTTTTTTAGTTCTCTTAATGCATCTAAATCTAATCCAACAATCTCAGATATTTCTTCAAGCGTTTGATTATTTCTTACAAGCATTTTAATCGCTATTTTGATTTGTGTATTTTTTGCACCACGCTCAACACCTTGTTCAATTCCTTGTTCAATTCCTTGTTCAATTCCTTGCTTGATACCCATCT
>ERZ837487.990-NODE-990-length-37274-cov-8.596067_pt1 | contig 37274 bp, 31 predicted proteins | sample MGYA00519911_ERZ837487 | MGnify/ENA primary metagenome ERZ837487 (study PRJEB31850, sample SAMEA3708818) | human gut metagenome | biome: human gut; feature: human-associated habitat; material: faeces | place: China | collected 2014 ... | reverse complement strand
GATACCAGGGTCCCAAGGTCAGAAGTTCGACGCAAGCTTGCTTGCAGGAGAATTTTTGAGAATTGCGGGAGCACGTAGTGCAGAGCAATTCGGTATCAAAGGAGTCAAAAGCTTTTGACCCCAACATATTCCTAACTATGCAGACACAAATCATTCCTTCAAGGGTTACAGTTCACGCGTTGCGTAAACAGCAGCCTTCAAGGTTCTTACCTGCATGGACTGTAATATCACAAAATTTTAGACAAGTGAGGAACCGAATATGGCAAAAAAGCGTATCGTCATGGCATTAGGCCATAATGCTCTTGGAACCAATCTTCCGGAGCAGAAAGAAGCAGCTGCAAAAACATCCAAAATGATCGCTGATTTTATCCAGGACGGCTGGCAGGTAGCCGTTGTCCACAGCAACGCACCTCAGTTAGGCATGATCCACACAGCAATGAACGAATTTGGCAAACAGCATGAAGGCTACACTTCCGCTCCTATGTCCGTCTGCTCTGCCATGAGCCAGGGCTACATCGGCTATGACCTTCAGAATGCGATTCGCACCGAACTGATCCGCAGAGGCATCTACAAGCCAGTGGCTTCCATTCTGACCCAGGTGATGGTGAACCCTTACGATGAGGCGTTCTATACACCGGCCAAAGCCATCGGACGTTACATGAGTGCAGAAGATGCAAAGGCTGAAGAAGACAAGGGTAATTTTGTGGAAGAGGTTCCTGGAAAGGGCTACCGCAGGGTTGTGGCTTCCCCGAAGCCAGTTTCCATCGTGGAAGGGGATGTGATCAAGGCTGTTTTAGATGCAGATCAGATCGTGATCGCCTGTGGCGGCGGCGGAATCCCAGTGATGGAACAGGGATACCGGCTGAAAGGTGCCAGTGCGGTGATCGAGAAAGATCTCGCGGCTGGACTTCTGGCAAAGGAAGTGGACGCAGATGTCCTTCTGATCTTAACCGATGTACCGAATGTATATGTGAACTATGGAAAAGAGGACCAGAAAGCTCTGGAGACCTTAAGTGTGCAGGAAGCAGAAGAATTAATGGCAGAGGGACAGTTTGAGGCTGCAACCATGCTGCCTAAGATCGAGGCTGCCTTGGATTTCGTCACTCATGGAAATCATCGAAAGGCTGTTATCACTTCTCTGGAAAAGGCACAGGATAGTATGGCAAAGAAGGCTGGTACTGTGATCCAGTAACAGTTGTGAAAAAAGGACCAAGGATTCATTATGAACCCCTGGTCCTTCTTTTTATAGACTATGTTTTTTCACAGCCCCTCTGTCTTTTCCCTATTTTACTGCACCGTAGCAATATCGATCAGCGACAGCTCCTTCGCTCGGTTCTCCAGGCTGGTTGCCAGCGCCGCAGCGGTATCTAATGCAGTTAATACATTCACACCTGTCTCGATGGCGTTCCGACGGATCACAAATCCATCGTGGCTCCTTTCTGCTCCCTGCTGCGGGATATCAATGACAAGGTCGATCTCATGACCCAGGATCAGGTCCAACAAGTTTGGAGACTCCTGCTCGATCTTGTGAACCTCTAATGCCTTCACTCCATTGTCATTTAAGACTTTCGCAGTGCCTTTGGTGGCGAAAATGCGGTAACCCACATTCTGGAATCTTCTGGCGATATCCACCATATCTTCCTTATCCTCGTCACGGACCGTAATGATCATGTTTTTGTGTTTTGGCAGCTTGATTCCTGCTCCCTCAAAGGCTTTGTAAAGAGCCTCATTAAAGGTCTTGGCAATACCCAGACATTCACCGGTGGACTTCATCTCCGGTCCAAGGCTGATATCAGCTCCGTGGATCTTCTCGAAGGAGAATACCGGCATCTTAATAGCGATATAGTCAGCCTTCTTCTGTAAGCCCGGTGTGTAGCCCAGTTCCCGGATGGTGTGACCGCAGATCACCTGAGTAGCCAGCGGAACGATCGGGATTCCGGTTACCTTGCTGATGTATGGCACTGTTCTGGAGGAACGCGGGTTTACCTCAATGATGTAAACTTCCTCGCCTGACACGATAAACTGGATATTGATCATGCCTTTCACATGAAGGGCTCTCGCCAGTTTCTCTGTGTAGTCAACTAATTTCGCCTCAATGGACGGAGTAATGCTTGGCGCCGGATATACGGAGATACTGTCACCGGAATGAATACCGGTACGCTCGATATGTTCCATGATACCAGGAATCAGGATATCGGTGCCGTCGCAGACCGCATCTACCTCGATCTCTTTTCCTACAATATATTTATCGACCAGAATCGGGTGATCCTGTGCGATCTGGTTAATAATTCCGATAAACTCATCTACATCGTGGTCATTGATGCAGATCTGCATACCCTGTCCGCCAAGAACGTAGGACGGTCTTACCAGTACCGGATAGCCCAGCTCTGCTGCTGCCTGCTTTGCCTCTTCCGCAGTAAATACCGTGTGGCCTGCCGGTCTTGGGATCTGGCATTTTTCCAGAATCTTGTCAAATAATTCACGATCTTCTGCTGCATCTACATCTTCTGCTGCCGTTCCAAGGATCGGAACGCCCATCTTCATCAGGGCTTCGGTCAATTTGATCGCTGTCTGTCCACCGAACTGCACTACTGCACCATCTGGTTTCTCGATATCCACAATCGACTCCACATCCTCTGCAGTCAAAGGCTCAAAATACAGCTTATCGGCAATATCGAAGTCGGTGCTGACCGTCTCCGGGTTATTATTAACGATGATCGTCTCGTAGCCTTCTTTGGAAAATGCCCATGTGCTGTGCACGGAACAGAAATCGAACTCAATACCCTGTCCAATACGGATCGGACCAGAACCAAGCACCAGTACCTTCTTCTTTCCGCTGGTCTCTGCTACCTCATTCTGGCTGCCGAAGCAGGAGTAATAATATGGAGTCTCTGCCGCGAATTCTGCCGCACAGGTATCTACCATCTTATAAGCTGCCACGATGCCATTGTCTTTTCTCATGGCCTTGATCTCTTCCTGGCTCTTGCCGGTCAGTCTGGCGATCACATTATCCGGGAATTCGATCCGTTTTGCTTCTTTTAATAATTCCGGAGTCAGCGGACCGTTTTTCAGTGCTTCTTCCATCTCTACAATAATAGCCAGCTTGTCAATAAACCAGTTATCAATTTTTGTGATCTCATGGATCTTCTCATAGCTGAATCCACGGCGCAGAGCCTCGGCGATCACCCAGATCCGGCGGTCGTCTACTACCTTTAACTGGTTTGTCAGCGCTTCCTCATCTAGTTCGGAGAAATCGTAGGAAAGCAGGCAGTCTACATGCTGCTCCAGGGAACGGATGGCCTTCATCAGACCACCTTCGAAATTGGTACAGATGCTCATGACCTCACCGGTTGCCTTCATCTGGGTTCCTAATTTTCTCTCAGCGCTGATAAATTTATCAAATGGCAGTCTCGGCATTTTAACAACGCAGTAGTCCAGCATTGGCTCGAAGCTTGCATATGTCTTCTTCGTTACTGCATTTTTAATCTCATCCAGTGTATATCCTAAAGCGATCTTTGCCGCTACCTTAGCGATTGGATAGCCAGTAGCCTTGGAAGCCAGAGCGGAAGAACGGCTGACACGCGGATTCACCTCGATAACACAGTACTCAAAGGTCGTCGGATGCAGGGCGTACTGCACATTGCAGCCTCCAGTAATGCCTAACTCCGTGATGATATTTAATGCAGAAGTACGCAGCATCTGGTACTCCTTGTCCCCTAAGGTCTGGGATGGCGCCACAACAATACTGTCACCGGTATGAACACCAACTGGATCGATATTTTCCATGTTGCAGACGGTGATCACATTTCCGGCGCCATCACGCATTACCTCGTACTCGATCTCTTTCCAGCCTGCGATGCACCGCTCCACCAGTACCTGGCCCACACGGGACAGACGAAGACCGTTGGATAAAATCTCCACCAGTTCTTCCTGGTCATGGGCGATTCCGCCGCCGCTGCCGCCTAAGGTGTAAGCCGGACGCAGAACCACCGGATAACCGATGCTGTTGGTAAATTCAATACCGTCCTCCACCGTCTCTACTACCTTGGAAGGTGCCACCGGCTCACCGATCTTCTCCATGGTCTCTTTAAACTCCAGACGGTCCTCTGCCTTTTTGATGGTCTGGGCCGTGGTTCCGATCAGACGGACATTGTGCTCCTTTAAAAATCCGGCTTCTTCCAGCTCCATAGCCAGATTCAGTCCCGCCTGGCCGCCCAGGGTCGGCAGCACACTATCCGGCTTCTCTTTTAAGATCAGCTGCTCCACCACTTCCAGGGTCAGCGGCTCAATGTAGACATGATCCGCGATATCCTTATCGGTCATAATGGTTGCCGGGTTTGAGTTTAACAGGACAACCTCGATTCCTTCTTCTTTCAGGGAACGGCACGCCTGGGTTCCCGCATAGTCAAATTCCGCAGCCTGTCCGATGATGATCGGACCAGAGCCAAGCACCAGTACTTTTTTGATATCAGGATTCTTCGGCATTAGTCATTTACCTCCATCATCTTTAAGAATCGGTCAAACAGATAGCTGGAATCCTGCGGTCCTGGGCAGGCTTCCGGGTGATACTGAACGGTGAAAATGTTCTTTCCTGTGTATTTTAATCCCTCATTGGTTCCATCATTGACATTGACAAAGGCCGGAACAGCGATATTCGGGTCCAGACTGTCCGTATCCACCGCATAGCCGTGGTTCTGGGAAGAAATGTACACTCTTCCTGTGGATAAGTCTTTCACCGGATGATTTCCTCCACGATGGCCATACTTTAACTTATAAGTATCTGCGCCTGTAGCCAGAGCCATCAACTGATGTCCCAGGCAGATCGCGAAGATCGGAACATTCGATTCGTATAATTTGCGGATTTCTTTGATGATCTCCACATTTTCCTTTGGATCTCCAGGGCCGTTGGATAACATGATTCCATCCGGATTGGTCTTTAAAATGTCCTCTGCTTTTGTATCGCACGGATATACTGTCACCTCACATCCCCGTTCGATCAGGGACTGGGCGATATTTTTCTTAGCTCCCAGATCTAAGAGCGCTACCTTTTTGCCCTCTCCCTCTCTGGTCTTTAAGCTCTCCGGCTTTTCTGCTGTTCTTACAGAAATCGTTTCTGCCTCCGGATCGGTCGGATTTAAGACATAAGCTTCCTTACAGGAGGTTGCTTTTACCACACCTTTTACCGTGTACTGTTTCATACGGCTGATCGGTTCTGACAGATCTTCATACACCTTAGTGGTGATCATGCCATTCATGGTTCCTTTTTCTCTTAAAATTTTTGTAAGGGCTCTTGTATCGATACCACTGATACCTGGAATATGATTACTTTCTAAGAAATGCTGGATGGTATCCTCGCTTCTGAAATTGCTGGGGATTCTAGATAATTCTCTGACAATATAGCCATCTGGCCACGGTTTTAAAGATTCCATATCTTCATGACAAATACCATAATTGCCAATTAAAGGATAGGTCATCACCACTGCCTGTCCCGCATAGGACGGATCGGTGAGGACCTCCAGATAACCGGTCATTGAGGTATTAAATACGATTTCGCTGATCACTTCTTTCGGATAACCAATACTTGTTCCTTCAAATACGGTCCCGTCTTCCAGAATCAGAAATGCTTTCATAGGGGGCTCCATTCCTTTCTTTTGTTGTGAAATTGCATCAAGGCATTTTGGCCTAAATTGATAGCATTATACATGACGATCCATATTTTTTCAACCACTTTTTCAAAAAATATTGTTTTTAATTTTGTACGATATCTGACATATTTTCCCCTGCTTCCTGATAACCTATATCAATCACCATGATCCGGCCAGTCTGCGCCCCTCGGAGAATAGCTGAATTTCTCTCCAGAATGAAACAGGAGCGCACCCGGGTCCATCTCCATGTCCAGAAAGGAGCTTTCTCATGAATCATCTCGTATCTTCCTGTTCCACCGACCTTACCAGCCACGGAAGCCTTCAGGTCCATGTGGTCTCCATCATCAACCATTTTCCCATCACCGGCGCCACGGTACGGATCTCCCACACCAATCGTCCAGCGCAGACCATCGAAGAGGTCTCCACCAATCTTTCTGGTCAGACACCCCAGGTAACCCTGGACGCACCGGAGCTCTCTTACAGCCTGGTTCCAGGAAGCCCCATGCCTTACGCTCCTTATGCTCTGGAGATCACAGCCCCAGGCTTTAAACCAAAACAGATCTCCGGCACAGAGATTCTCCCGGACTCTCTTGCCATTCAGCCGGTGGCCTTAGAGCCTGAGGAGGACCAAGAGCCACTTCCAGACCCTGTAGTCATCCCGGAACATACCTTATATGGTAATTATCCTCCAAAAATCGCAGAAACTGAGGTAAAGCCAGTCTATGAATCCGGCGAAATCGTCTTAAGCCGGGTGGTGGTTCCCCAGACCATTGTTGTCCACGATGGAGTCCCCTCTGACCGCTCCGCCAAAGATTATTACGTTCCTTATCGTGATTATATCAAAAATGTAGCCTCCAGCGAGATCTACGCCACCTGGCCCCAGGCTTCTATCACTGCCAATGTGTTAGCCATCATGTCTTTCACCCTGAACCGAGTCTACACCGAATGGTACCGGAACCAGGGATATGATTTCACCATCACTTCTTCCACCGCCTTTGACCACAAATGGATCTATGGACGGAATATTTTTGAGAGCATTTCTCTGACCGTGGATGAAATCTTTGATAATTATTTATCAAGACCGGATGTGAAACAGCCGATTTTAACCCAATACTGTGATGGGCGGCAGGTTAGCTGTCCAAACTGGATGACACAATGGGGTTCCTGCTCCCTGGGTGAGCGCGGTTACAGCCCCATTGAGATCCTGCGCCATTACTACGGCTCCAGCATCTACATCAACACCGCAGAGCAGATCTCCGGCATCCCCGCCTCCTGGCCAGGTTATGATCTGACTCTTGGTTCCTCCGGAGACAAAGTGCGGCAGCTGCAGGAGCAGTTGGATGCCATCGCTTCTGTCTACACTGCAATCCCAAGAGTCGCCGCTGATGGCTTCTACGGTCCTGCAACTGCCGCCGCCGTGTCAGAATTCCAGTCCATTTTCGGGCTGCCCCAGACAGGCGTGGTGGATTTCCGCACCTGGTATAAGATTTCCCACATTTATGTGGGAATTACAAGGATCGCGGAGTTGACATAATATTTTTGTTATAACACCGCTGCCTTCTTTACCATCACCGTACTATACCCATACTCCCGCAGTTTCTTCTCCATGGCCACCGCATGATCCAGATTCAGGAATGCGCCGACCCGCACCTTATAAAGCCCATCCTCGTACACTAAAAATGCCGGGAATCCCTGGGATTTTAACTGGATCAGCTGCTGGGTGGCCAGCTCCTGATTCCGGTAAGCGCCTGTCTGGATCTGATAATATTCCGGCTTCATGGCCTCCTCTTCCTTCAGAGCCTTCTGGATTCCATCGGCAATAGCCTGGGCAATGGCGGTGAAATTCTGGTCAAACAGCCGGTTATCTGCCTCATTGTCGATAAACCCAGCTTCCACTAATACGGCTGGCATCCGGGTCCTTTTCAGCACCACCAGCCCCGGTCTCTCGATCACGCCCAGATCCGCAAATCCGGCTCCCTTTAATTCTTCATTGATATTTCTCGCCAGCACTGCCGCTGCCCCTGTATTTTCATACACCAGGCTCTCGATTCCTGAAGCCGTCCCAGGCACCGGCATAGCGTTCCGGTGAAATGAAACAAAAAAATCCGCATCCGAGCGATTGGCCATCTCCGCCTTCTCAAAAGGCGTCTGATACACATCGCTGGTGCGGGTGTAAATTACGGGAATCCCTTTCTGTTCCAGTATATTTCCAACAGCAAGAGCCAGATTTAAATTGTCATTTTTCTCCTGACGTCCATAATATGATGCGCCAGGGTCCCAGCCTCCGTGACCGGCATCCAGCATAACCACATAAGACATAACATACCTCGTTTTGTTTTCTCTTATTATCCTATGCGGATGCCGCCACTTAGGCTACCTCTCACGCCATCCTCCGGTAATCCTGTTTCCAGGCTTCCACCTGTCTGGCGGCTTCTTTCATTCTCGTCTCCGGATCACCGGCAAAAAGCTGTTCCAGTTCCTTTAGCTTCTCACAGTTTTCTGCTTCTTTTTCCTTTTCTTTGATCTCCTGGTCCCAGATCTCCCGTTTTTCAGGTGTCACCAGAGCCTCATAGCGATCCTTCAACCGGCTTCCGGGATTTAAGCAGGTGATCTGATACATGGATTCCAGGATCTTTTCCTGCTTCAGCCGCAGAAACGCCTTCTCAAAGGCATCCATGGCTTTGCCAAACTGGAAGATCCGGGTATAGCAGACAGCCAGGTTATTCCAGACCCGTCCCAAAAATTTGTCATCACATTTCATATGATCGGACATCTCCAGGATCTTCTGGTAAATATCAATAGCCTTTCCGTACTGCCGGAATCCGAACAGACAGTCGCCCTTTTTCTTCTCATATTCCAGTGTAGGCAATTTCCGCAAGCTGACCAACTGCTGGCGGAAACGACTGATCTCTAAGCTGCTGTAATAGTCACAGTCCTGCATAAACATGATCAGGGCATCGTCCGGATTCTCGCCGCTGCGGATCCATTTCTCCATCCGGCCTGCGGTAGCTCCCATGCCTAACTCTTCCCGGATAAAATCCATCAGATCCTGTCCCATCAGATCATCGATCAATAACAATGGATGATGGTAAAAAGCATAGCAAAGCTCCTGTGACGATCCCACGCGGATTCCCAGACTCTCAATGAAAAATGGATGGGAAACCCGCTCTCTCCTGCATAAAATCACACTCATAACGTAACCTCTTGACGAATGGAAGCACCGGTCGACGGATAAAACTCTCCAAAACCCTTATCCTTCACTACAACTACCATGGTGTGTTCATCTAAAAATCCAATCTGCACAGACACCCGGACGCTCTTATCATCCCGTACCGGAAATCCCTCCAGCTCTAATTTCACCGTTCTTCTCTTCCGTACATCCTGCGGAAGAATGGAAAACTCAATATAATTCTGATCTTCCAGGATCAATTCCACTTCACTTCTGGAATCATACCAGCTATCTCCTGCTGCCGCTAAAACCAGCTGTTTTTCTTTATCCTGATGCTGCACCTTTACCGCCACAGTGGTATTCAACCGGCCGTCACAGATCATGGTGTACGGATAAGCAGTCTTATCCCTGGTCAGATCCACTGCCTTACAGGCCGCGCCCTGGGCAAATAGAACCGTCTCCACAAAGACTCTCCGGCGGTTGCACAGCATCTTCATGAACTCACCAGCCCACTGCTGGGTCTCAAAGCCTTTCCCCGTTAAAAATACAGAAGAAAACAGCTTCTTCTCTAAAAGCCGCTCTCCACAGCTGCATAAGATCTTATCCGCCAGCTTTACGCCCTGCGGTGCGGACAAAATATCCAGGGCAAAGCCTTCTTCTAACTTCTCCCGCTCCGCCACAGCCGTTACCTGGCCCATATTTTTCTGTACTTTCATCTCATAATAGCACAGACATTTCTCGGAAAGATCAAATAATCCCACATGGTTGCTCCACACATCCCTGGTCTGGCTCAGCACAAAATACATGAACGCCTCTGTGTGGCTGATCACATGAACATGAGCTTTTGGAATCTTTAACTGGTCTGCGCAATACATCAGACCGTCCATCAGCCGTGCCTTCATCTTCGGAACTGTGATCACCAGTTCTTTTACCATAGAACCGTCTACCGTCTTTCCTTCTTCCAATGGCAGCGAAAACACCTGTTCCAAAAAACATTTCAACAGATCCACTGCCCGGTACTTCACCCCATAGATCGTGTCAGATCCGTCCTGCAGTACCAGCCGGATCAATTTATCCGTCACGGATCCCTCTCCAGCCAGAGCTGTGGCATAAGCTGTTTCCCCGATCAGCCATCTGCCGTCCTTCTGTCTGCAAACTGCCGTTGGAAGGGTCCAGTTTTCATCCCGCCCCCAGCAGCTCAGTTGTGTGTATCCATCACACAAATCCAATCCTAATATCAGTCCATCCATCGATGTTCCCCTCGTTTACTACTTCTCTATATCAACTCAAACACATGTTCAATGACAGCAGTTTTTTTCACATATGATTCCATGGCCCTTTTTAGTCCCTCTTCTTCTTTCAGGTTTAAGCACATGGACATTTCATTAAGCAGATGAAACCTGCTCTCTTTTTCTTCTTCCACCTGTCGGTTTCCTCTGACAGCTCCTTCTGTTACCAGAACCTTCTGTTCGCCTTTCAGCTCATAGACACGGTATTCCAGCTTTTCACCATCAAACAACACCTTCTGGCGGACAAAAATCCCCTGGTACACCCGTTTCATGCTGTCCCCGTGAAATTCCTTCTCCTGCGGCAGGATCCGGATCTGAAGATCCACTCTGGAATCCTTCTGTCCCACATACTGGATCATGGCTTTGTCCATAATATCCTCAGGAATCCGCACATGGCGGCCCAGATCCTTAAAATACGGGAATACCATACCGTCTGCCAGCAGAATATCCACGATTTTCTGGCACAGAGTCCTTCTCTCTCCCTCTAACCGCTCCAGTCCGGCATAATACCGGCTCAAGGCCAGCAGATAAATGGTAGACAGTTTCTCCTTCTCCGCGGTACGGTAAACCATACTCTCTAAATACCGGAATACTTCATCATCCGCAGGAACATCATATAAGAAATACTGGGCGCTTTTCAGGGTAAAATATGCCTTTACCAACAGATCGCTGGTCTTTTTCCGCTTCATATACAGAGAAAATACCCGGTCGATCTGGTCTGTCTTTCCAGAGAACATCATCTGCGCCAGAAGACGTTCTTCCATATCATAAGTTTCCACTCTGGACCCCACGGCTTTTGCCAGGATCTGGTACATCTGCCTGGAAGTTCCATTGTAATGCTCACACAGGTAATCTAACACTACCCGGTCTGTATATCCCTTTTTAAATGCCAGAAATCCCCAGTTCAGCAGCTGGTCATCCTGGTCATACATCTGTTCTAAGATCATGCGGCTGCAGATCCGCAGGTAATTCTCCGGCTCGATCTTGCAGTAATACCGCTTCAGCAGACCATAAGCCTCTTTCATATAACTGCGGCTGATCATGGCATCGCAGAGTTCCTTCCTCTGGTCCACATTCAACAGCTCCGGATCAATATCCAGCAGAAAACGCAGCGGCTCTTCTTCCTTCTCGCTTCCCGCCTGTCTGGTACAGTAATCAATGATCCGTCCAGTCAACAGTCCCTTATATAATGGGTGGATCTCTAAACGCATCATGGTCCGTTCCATGATCAGGATTTCTTTTTCATCCGGAAATGATCGTTTCGCCGCTTCCCTGCAGGCCTCTAACAGAAGCATCCCATGTTCCGGGTACACTTCAAAGCACCGTTTTTCCAGCTCCGGCCGGTTCAGAACCGGGGTACTGGTGTAAGAAATATCTCCGTACCGGTTGCCATATTCATCCTGAAACAGAATACAGCTCTGCCCGGAATACAAAGGCACATAAGCCACTCCATCCACCATCTGGAAACAATGCTCTTCCATCAGCTCTTCATAACGGACCACCACCTGGCGCATCCGTTTCTCTCCCGTCTCGATCCGACAGGACTTTAAAATCGATGGCAGCACCTTCGCAATCGCCACATCGACCATATCTTCATAGATCACCGCATCATAGATTCTTGATAAAGGCCTGCTGATCCGCCCCTTTAAGATCTGTTCTGTACTGAAGCGGCTGATCTCCTTCTGGTATTCCCGGTAAAGCGGGTCTTCCTGATCCATATAGGTCACCAGATTTGCGTATAACACTGCCCTGGTATCCTCATCCAGTACCGTCTGATAAGAAAAATACAGAAGCACTTCCTTCGGAAGCAGCTTTCCATAATCTTCTGGAAGGGAATACAGAAAGTATTCATAAAGCTTCGTCAGGCTTAACTGCTCTCCCAGTGCCTTCTCATACCAGACAAAATCTTCCTTCGTCCGACAGTCACCTCGAATCATCAGGCTGCAGATTGCCTCCAGGATCTCTGTTCTCGGATACTGACTGTAAAGCTGCTTCAGCAGACGCAGAGCCAGCTCCTGTTCCCTTTTCCCTGCTGCCGCCAGTCTCGCAGCCTTCACTGCCAGTTCTTCACTGACAGCGGATTTACGGATGCCGTAATTTAACACCTGCAGTTCAAAAGCCCCTGCTCCGTAGAGATACTGGGGCGATCCATTCCACAGATTCAAGGCCTGCTGATATAGAAATGGACTTCTGGAGCCTTCACTGTATAACACCTTCATGCGGGTCAGCATTTCCCCCGGATTTTCTTCCCAGACCTCTTCCCAGCATCTGCCATACAGCACAAACATCAGATAATCGGCGCTGCCTTCTTCCACATACTTGCTGATCAGCCGTTTTAAGGATTCTTCCCTCTCCCGATCCGGCTGAAGCTTTAACAGTACATACTGGAACAGACAGTAATAAGATGGATAACGGCTCCTCTGTTCCAGGATCTGCTCTTTGCACTCTTTCAGGCAAGCCATCGCTTCTTCCCTGCGCCCGGTCAGCTCATAAAGCTCCGCACCTGCCAGGGAAAGCTCCATAGATGGACCATATACCAGGCGTACCTGGTCCAGCTCCTCTAACATGCGGCGTTTCAGGGAACGTCTTTCGCCTTTCTTTTCTCCGCACAGGCTCTCGTAATCCAGACGCAGTTTGAAATACCCGGCTAACACATCCAGCCCGGATGCGTGTTTCTTCTCTTCTTCCCTGCGCACCGCTAAAATGGACGAAGCCTCAGCTTCCACCACCAGCTGTTCATAAGCGCTCTCAAAGATCAGACGTCCAAAATTTCGTCCTCCATGAAGCCCATCCGGGCTGATCCGGTAGGAAAAATGACAGATATCATCCTCAAAATCTTCCGGAGCAATGGTCTTTTTCATGGTCTGGATAAAATTCCCTTCGATCCGCACCGTAATCGGCAGATATCCCCAGCCATGTTTCCGGATCACCACCTGATCTTCCACCACGCCGTCTAAAGCCTGATATTCCCGGCTTCGGGAACCCTCTAACTCCAGCCGCACCGGCTCCTTCTGATCCATCGCGATCAAAAACTGCTCCAGTTGTCCATAGCGGTCACCATGTCCGATCAGACTGTCATACACTGCCCGTATATGCAGATCCTGCATAAATGGAACTCTTGTAAAATCCCGATATTCAAAAATCCGCATGGCCATGTCAAAATCTTCTCTGGCCATATCGCCAAAATCACTGACTTTTTTCAAACGGTCCAGTGTTTTGCCAGAGGCGCTGTTCTGGACACGAAAAGAATAAGGAATCTCCTTTTCTCCACCGTTGGTTACCAGATAAAAAGATCCCTCAATTTGATCACCATATTCTAATTTATTTCCATCAATCTCATAGGTAATGCGGTTACGAAAGCCCCCAAAGGATCCCGTAAGCGCCCGGACTCTTAAATTTGACGAATAAACCAGTCCCTTGATGTGAAGACCATTCCCGCTGGTAACAAAAAAGTCCTTTCTTGTCACTTCATCTGCAGGAATCTCCTCTTCCATCCGCTCTGGCCAAATCGTCAATGCCGGAGTTTCCATGTCGATAATTCCTTTTGCCAGTCGGTTTATCCGCTCTCTCATGTTTCTCTCACTCACTTCATTGGTCACTTATTAGGTATATTCTAACACATTTTCCCTTGATTTACTATCCTAAAATTGGTATGATAAGAGAAAGATTGTAAATGGAGCGTAAAGATGTTGTCAGAACCCAAAACTTTATACAAACTCATGAATTTATATATGTTAAAGCAGGTGAATTTTCCCCTGACCAACTCCCAGTTGACAGATTTCTTCCTGCAGCACGAATATACTTCCTATTTCGCCCTGCAGCAGGTGTTAAATGAACTGTTGGAAGCTGGTCTGATCCGGGTACATACTAATCATAACATGAGCCGGTATGAGATCACCAAAGAGGGCGAAGACACATTAGAATTTTTTGGTAAGAATATTTCTCCGGCCATTATCGATGATATGGATCAGTACTTAAAAAAGAACCGGTTCCGTATCCGCAACGAGGCCGGTATCATTTCCGATTTTTACAAATCCACCAACCAGGATTATATCGTTCACTGTGAGGTACGGGAAGGCAAGACAGTTCTCCTGGATTTAAGCATCTCCGTTCCAGACCGTGATCAGGCAGAGTCCATGTGCAGCCAGTGGGAAAAGAAAAACCAGGAAATCTACGCTTATGTGATGAAAACCTTGATGAGTGATTCATAGACTGAAGAGTTACGATTGAATAATTACGGAGGAACACCATATGGAAACCATCAAAAGCTGGTATCACCGGATCGATGTCCAGGTTAATCGCCTGATCCGTCAATACAAACGAAAAAAGTTCTTACTGAAAGCAAAGGTATTTCTGTTGTTCGTCCTTCCGGTTCTGATCCTGCTGATCGGCGTCAAAGCAGCCAAAACCTGGATGCGGATCAAGGTCCGCGGCATTGCCACAGCATCCCCATCCCCGAAGCTTCTTCCGGTTCATCAGGAGACCGTGCCAAACCAGTATGTGACACCAGAACCTGTTGGAAAACCAGTAGCTGAAGATGCCCGAACGAAATAGAATCCTGCTCGCAGGATTCTCCGCCTGCGGCGGGTCGCTTTAGCGACACTCTTCCACTCCGCCGCAGTGCGATCCCGCGGAGCGTTTTTTTTGTGTCATAGGGCGAAGTTTCCTATGACATGAAAAATGAGTGATGTCTGCCATCCTGATAGACTCATCACTCATTTCTTGTTCAGCGCAGCAAGTGTACAGGCCTGCTGAACCATCACAGCACCTCTCACTTTCTGCTTGTACTTGTAGTATTTGTGGTATTTGTAGAATTTGCGTTTCTTGCAGAGTTCGTGTTTCTTGTTGTGCTCGTAGTTTTTCTACTTTCTTCCATACTTCCCGGTCCGGCACTGCCTTTCACAGTTCCATTTCCCTCTTCATCAAACCGGTAACGCACGCCCTCAATGATCACGGAACGATTTTTTACCATGGCATAGTTTTCAAAGTAGTACTCTGTCCCATTGATCTCTCTCCAGCCATCTGCTAAAAAAGCATCTTCATAATTCTCAAAGGAAAATTCAATGCAGACACTTCCTTTAATTCCATTCACCTTGCCCTTGTTTGTGCATCTCCACATGGTGCGGTTCTGGAAATTGTTGGACATGCCCTGGCGGTTGTACCAGACATCATAAGGAACCTTTTTAGCATTGATCTGCTTTGTCAGGCTCTCATAATCTCCAAACACCACGACACGATAGCCTGCGCCTTCGATCTCCTCGCAGAAGGTTCTCACCAGCTCTGTCTGTTGTTCCCTGGTCAGCTTTTTCTCCAGTTCACCAGCTGCATCCAGATCATAACTAATAGGATAGGAAACCTTGTAGTCTTTGACGATATCCAGCACATACTGAGCTTCTTTTTTCACTTCCTGTACGGTTGTGGCATTGCTGTAAAAGCAGACCCCGGTCTTGATTCCGGCTTCGTCTGCGTCCTTCATATTCTGATCAAAATATGGATCTTTATCTTCATAATATCCCAGACGTACCATGGCGAAGGAAATCTCATCGTCCGCCACCTGCTTCCAGTCAATTTTGCCTTTCAGATTCTGATATTTGGATACGGTGATCCCTTTTTCCACTGCGTCCTCGATTACGGTTTTTCCATCCGCGGAAATCCACTTGCCATTGATATTGCTCCATGGCGTAAATGCAAAGCTTTCCGTTGCAGCACCCAGGGAAACCAATGCAGCCATCAGTAACGCAGTCACTTTCTCTCTCGTCTTGATCCTCATCATTCCTCTTTCCGAAAACGGCGGATCTCCTCTGCCAAAAGTTTTGTATTCTGGATCATAGAATCAAACACGCCGTAATGATACAGATTTAATATAAACATCCCAATGGGGACTGCCAGGATCATTCCTGATATTCCTTTTATTTTAAACCCTAAATACAAAAAAATCAATGATAAAAGCGGAGGCAGTCCGATGGAGTCTCCCACAATCTTCGGCTGCACCACCTGTCTCACTGCCTGGGTCAGCACATAGATCACTACCAGTCCGATGGCAAATGTCCACTCACCTGACAGGAGTTTTATCAGCGCCCAGGGGAAAAGCACGGTTCCAGTCCCAAAAACCGGAAGAAAATCCAGCAACGCGATCAAAAGCGCAAACAGGATTCCATATCTGACTCCTAAAATCACCAGACCCACCGCCAGAATGACTGCCACTACGAACATGATTTTAAACTGTGCCAGAAAATAACCGCCGATCAGGGTTTTGATATCTTTTTTCAAAAAATCGACGTAGTTTTGCATCCCCTTCGGCAGATGCTTCTTCCCCCATGCCATGATCTTATCCCGCTCAATAATAAAAAAATACGAAGATAAGATCACCACCACAGAGTAGACCAGCGCCGCCGGGATTCCTTTGGCCACATTGCCTGCCACTGTAACAGTCGGTGTCGCTAACTTTTCTACCAGACTTCCAGCCAAAGCGCCAAGATTGGAATTGGTGCGGTTAACCGCCTCCTGAACTGCCGTTGGCATCCTCTCCAGGATCACAGAAAAACCGGCAAAGGCCCCCTGCAGCTCTGTTTTCCATGCCTCATATAGCTGTGGCAGCTCCCGGCAGAACATCATGACACCCAGGATCAGTCTGGAAACCAGGAAATAGAGCAGCCAGATCACTCCTGCCAGAACCACTATCACGATTACCGCAGAACTATGCTTCCGCACCAGCTTCAGTCTTTTTTCCAAAAATTTTACCAGTGGATTGCAGATCAGGGCAATACACCAGCCTACTACAAATGGCATAAAAAATCTCAAAAGCCATGGTCCCAGGGTACAGACCAGCACAATCGTACCTGCCGGGATCAGAATGTTCAATATAATGCGGAAAATCCGCTTTCCATCTTCCATAAGGTTCACCAGCTTTCTATCGAAAGACCTTCACCCTGCTTTTTCAATTCCCCTCAACCAAAATGCCTACACCAGACCGTATTCTTCTGCCACTTTCTTGAAGGCCGGAAGCGAGCGCTCAATCTGCTCATAAGAAACGCAGTAAGCGATCCGGACATAACCAGGGCATGCAAAGGAACTGCCCGGAACAACCAGAATGTTGTATTTCTTACATACCTCGCAGAATTCTTTCTCATTCTCTACCGGAGATTTCATAAACAGGTAAAATGCGCCCTGGGGCTTGATGCAGGAAAATCCATACTCACAGAGGGAAGAATACAAAAGATTCCGGTTCCGGTCATAAGCCTCTAAATTCACCTTCTCATGAATACAACGCTTAATGACCCTCTGCATCAGGGACGGAGCGTTAACACAGCCCAGAACACGGTTGGCAATGCTTGCTGCCGTAAATACCTCTTTGCTGTCAGTCAGCTCATCCGGGATCACCAGATATCCGATCCGCTCTCCCGGAAGAGACAGGCTCTTGCTGAAAGAATACCCGATCACCGTATTTGCATAAAATTTTGTCACAAATGGGACCTCTACCCCATCATATGCCAGTTCCCGATAAGGCTCATCCGAGATCAGAACGATGCTGGTTCCGAATTCCTTCTGTTTTTTCTCCAGGATATCGGATATGTTTTCCAGAGTTTCTCCGGAATATACCACACCGGATGGATTATTTGGCGTATTGATGATCACCGCCTTTGTCTTTTCGTTGATCTTCTCCTCAAATTCCTTTAAGTTTGGCTGGAAAGTCTCCGTATTCGGAGAGATTACCACCAGCTCTCCATCATAATTGCGTACATATCCACCATATTCCAGGAAATACGGTGCAAAGGTGATCACCTGGTCACCAGGATTTAAGAGCGTCTTTAAAATCACATTCAGTCCACTGGCTGCACCTACGGTCATTAAGATATTACCGGCAGTAAAAGAAGTGCCGAATCTCTCATTCAGTGACTGGGCCACAGTATCCCGTACATCCTCATATCCGGCATTGCTCATGTAACCATGGACCATATTGGAATCTTCTTCCGTGATCACATCCATGATGGCCTGATTTACCGCCTCCGGCGCCGGAACATTCGGATTACCAAGACTGAAATCAAAAACCTTGTCTCTTCCATAAATCTTAGCTAAACGGTTGCCTTCCTCAAACATGGTACGGATCGCAGAATTATTCATTACTAACGGTTTCATTCTCTCAGATATCATCTTTATCCACTCCTTTATGTAATCCCATACGCCATTTCTTATCCGCCCTGCAAAAACAGCTTGGTTTAAGACTGACGCCCAGGAAGTATGATCACATTTTTTGATTCCGTTAACGCCTGCTAACAGAACAATAAAACGTTAAAACTGCTGTCACCAGAAAATAAAACCAGGTGGTCGGATTGCTGAACCAGGTGGTAAAAAAAGATAGCATCATATAAATAGCCATCTGCCCATAGAACAGATACCCCATGGGATTTTTCATCTCATGCAACTTTTCCACAAGGAAAAAGCACACTGCCCCAAGAATACAGGCAAATACCAATACTCCGATGATACCGAAATCATAATAGGCATCATAGATCAGGGTCACTGTAGTCAGTTCCGTCTTATCCACATAGATCGGGAAGCTGACCAGATACGGATAGAGAAATTTCAGTCCTGTCAGAGCCCATACCGGAAACAGCATCCGGATTCCCCAGGTATGTGCGGGCAGAGCCTTCACCAGACAGTCAAAATTCTCATAATTATTGGCAATATAAATATATGGCTGAGAGACAAAGATCGGCATACGGCTGTTCTTCATCTCGAATATTCCATTTAAATAAGTCACATCATGGCTTCTGGCAGCTGTCAGAAGCACATAGCATGGGATCAGCGCCACCACAGCCGCCACAAACAGCCACGGAGACACGTTCTTCTGGCTGGCGCAGAACGTAAATACCGCCAGAATCACCGCAAACACCAATTGGAACCTGGATACACACAGGATCGGAATGGCAACGGAAACCAGGACACAAAGCACGATCAGTCCATTTTTCCTGCCGCTCCGGCTGCCTCCCTGTTCAAAATACAGTACCGTCATAGCCGGTATCAGCACACAGGACACCGTCACATAATGAAGTCCTGTCATATGAAACGCGGAATAGGCATGGGGAACGCCACGTACCAGGACCGGGATAAATCCCAACACCGCCGCCTCTGTCACAAAGGCTGCTGCTGAAATAACCGTCAGCCCTACAATACAGAAAAAAAGAGGACGCACGGTACTTCTCTGTCTGTATCTGTTCATGGTGAACCGCTCATTTCCTCCCATCAACCGGTCTAAAACCTCGAATGTGATCCAAAAGCCCACAAGGGCAAGGAAAAAACAGATCCAGGTCTGAAGCACCCAGTCTGTCTGAAGCTTTGAAAGCTTCAGACAGGCAGCCCCCTGACCTCCAACCCAGAAGCAGGAAAACAGTCCCCGCAAATGGATCAGATTCCCGGATCTACGGTAATCATAAGCATATAGATATCCGGCCGCCAGGAAAAGCGCCGCTCCAGACAGATAATACAGTCCGAAGCGGGCAAATATCCAGCTGGCCGCATAACAGATCAGATAAACTATCATACGTCCTATCCTTTATTGATATAACAGATTCCCCCATCCTCCGGCAGAACCGTTATCATTTTATAACTTAAATTTACTGATTGATGAAGTCCCTCATGAAATTCTCAATCTCTTTTGCGCTGACAAAGCTCATAGCCTTATCAGCAACCGCCTGAAGCTCTGCTTCACTGTATCCGGTGATCATCTTTCTTGCTTTTAAGATGGCGGATGAACTCATACTGAACTCATTTAAGCCAAATGCCAGCAGAAGCGGAATCATCATCGGATCACTTGCTGCCTCACCGCACATACCAACCATAATGCCTGCCTCACGGCCACACTTAATAATATTGCGGATGCTTCTTAATACTGCAGGGTTGAAGGTGGAATACAGATAAGATACCTTCTCATTGCCGCGGTCAACAGACATGGTGTACTGGGTCAGATCGTTAGTTCCGATACTGAAGAAATCAACCTCTTTGGCAAATACATCTGCCATCAGAGATGCAGCCGCAGTCTCTACCATGATACCAACCTTGATCTCCTTGTTGTAAGCAATCCCCTTCTCGTCCAGTTCTTTCTTGATCTCCTCGATCAATGCCTTTGCCTCACGGATCTCCTCGATACAGGTTACCATCGGGATCATGATCTTAATCTGACCAAATGCGCTGGCACGAAGCAATGCGCGCAGCTGTGGACGATACACATCATCCTTGCGGTCCAGACAGAAACGGATGGCGCGATAGCCTAAAAATGGGTTCTCGTCCTTCTGTAAGCCCATATATGGGATCTCTTTATCACCACCGATATCCAAAGTACGGATGATCACCGGTCTGCCATTCAGAGCAATCGCTACTTTCTTATATGCCTCAAACTGTTCTTCCTCAGTCGGCATTGCAGTACGATCCATGAATAAGAACTCAGTACGGAACAGGCCAACGCCCTCGCCGTCATACTGAAGCACCTTCTCTACATCATCCGGATTGCCAATATTAGCAACCAGCTCGATCTCCACACCATCCCTGGTTACGGTTGGTTTTCCGATATACTGCTCTAATTCCTTCTTTTCTTTCAAAAACTGGTCTCTCTTTGCGGTGTACTCTGCTTTTTCCTCTTCAGAAGGAGCTGCCAGAACCACACCTTCACTGCCGTCAACGATCATCTCAGCACCATCCTCAACCTGTCCCAGGATACCAGGAACAGCAACAACTGCCGGAATCTCCAGGGCACGCGCCAGAATTGCGCTGTGGGAGGTTCTTCCACCCATCTCAGTTACGATACCTGCAACGTTTGCCGGATTGATCCCTGCGGTCATAGATGGTGTCAAGTCTTTTGCTACGATCACGCTGCCTTCTGGAAGCGCTGCAATATCAACAGGCTTTACTCCCTGCAGAACCTGCTGGAGTCTTACCTTAATATCTCTCATATCTGTGGCTCTCTGCTGCATCAGCTCGTCATCCATGGATGCGAACATATCTGCGTACATCGTGCAGACAGTCTCAATAGCGAATTCACTGCATACATTATCTCCAGTGATCGCATTCTCAATCTCATTAGTCAGCATCGGATCATTTAACAGCATCAGGTGTCCCTGCATGATCTCTGCCTCTTTCTCTCCTACTCTTGTTGCCAGATCTGCTGCCAACGTCTCCGTCTGTGCAATCGTCTCAGCCAGCGCTCCCTTAAAACGCTCTACCTCAGCTGCTCCATCGATAACCTTCTCTGGACGGATCACCAGCTCGTTTTCTTTAATGATGGCTGCTTTACCAATGCCAATTCCTGCGGATGCATTTGTTCCCTTAAACATAATGCTTTCTCCTCCTTACATAAGATAAATGAACTTGGTACTACTCTCCCAGGCCGTCTGAAACGACCTTGATCATGGAATCCAGGGCCTCTTTTTCATCTTCTCCCTCACAGATGAATGTAATCTCATCTCCACATTTCACGCAGGCTCCCAGCACGCTCAGCACGCTTTTTGCATTAGCGGTGGTATCCCGCACCTGAAAATGGATCTTTGATTTAAATTGAATTGCTTTATTGCAAAGAACCCCGGCGGGTCTTAAATGAAGACCCGTCAGATTCCTGATCTCAACTTTGGCTTTTACCATATGCTGCCCTCTCAATCTTCTGATTTGCCTTTTTACGATTCCGTATTTTTACTGCTCATTTCTGCCTGTGCTTCTCCGGAAGACTCTGTATGATCAGCACCATCTGCCGCACCATCTGCCATTTTATCCACCACATGAACGGTGATTGGATCATATTTCACCAGTTCATAACCATCATCCAATTGAATATCAAATCCAGCCTGATGATCGCCTGGTCCTAATTCCGTGACATCCAGACTCAGCTCAATGTTATTCTCCTGCAGACGGTCCAGATCCTCTTCCAGCCCCTGGATCTCCAGCATCACATGATCTGCATCAAAGGAATAGGAATAATTTTCCCGTTCTCCCTCGAATTTCACATTCAGAACATTATAAGAAATCGTCCGTTTCTTCAGCTGCTCCACTTTTAACGTCACATGAACCACCGAGTCCGCCTCACCTGCAATGGTGATATTATCAGGAAGCAGTTCCTTCAGATCGACATCAACCTGTACATCGGAAGTAGCTCCATCAATGCTTAAGTATTCTTTCGGAATCGTCAGCGTACTCATGGATGCCAGTGCAGATTTTAATCCTTCCACATCAATGCTTTTCTTGCTGCACTCCACACCGGTAAACCGATATCCATCTGCTACTTTTCCATCTACCTGGAAATCCAGTGCCAGATTCTTTACTTTCAGAACCGTCATTGAATAATTCACTTCTGTCAGATTCAGTTCTGCCTGTTCTCCGGCCAGATTTAACTTATTACCATTAGCATCATAGAAATAAACCGGAGTTGTTCCTTCCATATCGGAATTTGCACCTTCCACATTCAATTCTACACCAACGGAGCTGATCTGTCCAATGACAGACTCTGCACCTGTTACATAGATATATTCTGGATTTAAAGCTACATCACCGGTTACATATCCCTCTTCTTCCTGTCCAATGGTATTCACTGTCAGATAGAACCGTTTCTTCTGAAGCGGCTCGGTCTCCACACGGACTACTCCTGGTTTTGCTACCGGAGTTCCCTCGATCATCGCTTTCACACTCCGGTCGTTGACCTCGATTTTCACCGGAACAGACCCCGTCACATCATACATCTCCGCCAGATCCGCATATACATAAAAATCACTGGCCGAGATCTTATACCGGTCTCTGATCCGGACTTCATAACTGATGGTCACTGTCTTTTTACCTATGATCTCATAGGTCAGATTGGATTTCTCCAACACCTCTGCATTGATCATTTCCACGGTGACCTCCTGGCTGTCAGAAACCAGTGGGTTGGACACATTCACCATGATCAGCCACATAAATACCGCAATGACCACAGACAGGATCTTCAGTCCAAGATTATTTGTCAGCCTTTCTTTCATTCTTCAGCCTTCCCTTCCAAATTCTGAACCTGTTGCCCTGCTCCTCCGAAGCGGCATCTCTGGATAACGCCCTGCTTAAAGTATCCGCATCTATGATCCTTGTCAGTCTGCCATTCTCCGCCAGAGAGATCCTTCCGGTCTCCTCCGATACGACGATGGTCAGACTGTCTGTCACTTCACTGACGCCAACTGCAGCACGGTGTCTGGTTCCCAGATCCTTGCTGATGCTGGTATTATCTGATAAAGGAAGATAGCAGGTGGCTGCCACAACACGGTTGCCGCGAATCACAACGGCGCCATCGTGAAGCGGCGTGTTATGCTCAAAAATATTGATCAAAAGCTGGCTTGTCACCACACCATCGATCTCGATTCCCGTCCTCTCAATATCTTTCAGGGACACTTCTCTCTCGATCACCATCAGAGCACCTGTCTTTGCTTTTCCTAATTCCACAGAGGCGCGGACCAGCTCACTGATGGTTTTCTCTGTAAAAGCGCTGTCACTCGGGCGATTCCCTTCAAAGGAAAAAATACCGGAAATCAGGTTCTTGCTTCCCAGCTGCTCCAGTGCTTTTCGCAATTCCGGCTGGAATATGATCACGATAGCTGTCGTAGCGATCAGCGCCGTCTTTTCCAGAATCCACAAAATTGTATATAATTTTAAGATCCATGCCATCACTGCAAATGCCAGGATCACCACAATTCCCTTTAGCAGAGTCCATGCCCTGGTATTCTTGATCCATACCATGATCTCATAGATCACAAACGCAAGTATCACGATCTCCAATACATTGGTTTTGGTGATCTTCGGTACAAAAGAAATCCACGCATACAATGTACCCAGAAAATCTGACATGTCCTCACCTCCCTAATCTTCTATCTTCTATCTTCTATCTTCGTTTCATCTGTTTTTCTTCTTTTACTGCCGGACGCCGCGTTTTGGTGCTGTTGATCTTCTGCACCTTCACATCTGGTGCGGCAATGTTCATCTTCGGAACTGCTTTTACATAATAATAATAATCGTCATCTTCAAACTGTGTATATTCAGTTCTGGTGTAATCCACCGAAAAAATCATAAAATTATAAATCCCCGCAATGGCCATGGAAACCAGCGTTCCGATCAGAAGCTGGAGGATCGGCACAGATACATCAAAGACAAAATCACCGATAAACACGACCGCTAACTGAGCCACCGCACCTGCCACGATCGCAATGATCCAGGCATAATCCACAGACAGACGCCGGATCAGATAAACGACGATCACACTGACCAGAGATGCTGCGATCATCGCCAGCATCAGACGGTTAAATATCAGGCTCTTCATGATCTGCACATACTTCTGGGTAATGTCCATGGATGCGTCATTTGTCAAAATCCCTGCATTCTGCTTTACATACAGAAGGGTATAATATACAAATGTTCCACAGCCCACCGGAACCACAGACACCGGTTTTCCGGAAAGTCCAACCAGAAGCGGAATGGCATATGGGATCTTGAAATGATAAAAAATCGGAGTCAGCAGCAGCAGACAACTGTCCCCAGGCTGAAATCCATAATACAAAATCGCGATGATCAGGAAACATACCGCCAGAATCAGGGTCAGTTCCAATGACACACTGCTCAAATGGGCAAGCACCACTGCTGCAGCCAGACATACGATCACTCCATATGGAAGGAAGGTACACACCACTGCCAGGCCCATCAGGATCACCGGACTGTTTAATTTTGTCATGAAGCCAATATTGCCGCTGACCAGGGCAAAGGTCAGACATCCAAGCAGAAACTTCACCGCCAGTGTCACATATATGCTGTATTTGCTGTAAAACTGTTTTAATTTTTCCTTTAACACCAAAAGCGCGATCATGGTCGGTTACCTCCTGCCCATTTCTTTCGTCCGGTTCTGAAACTCGTACCGCTTATCCAGACGTTTTAACTTCGATACATATACCTTCATTCCACGGACTCCATGCTCATAACGTCCTGCATAGACCACATACGCAATAATCAGGTACAGCACCAGACCCAGAATATAGGCAGCTGCCGCCCAAAACGCACCTCCCTTTATCTGCTCAAAATCCAATATGGAAAACAGGTCTTCTGCCCGGTACAACAATACGAGGGTACCTCCCAGAATCCAGCAGAACGTATAGCCGATCAGGGCTTTCAGGAGATTCTTTCCGATGTAGTCACTACGAAAATACTGTCTCACAGGAAAAAGATACTTTCCCTCTTTTTTCTCCAACATGGAAATACTGGTCATCAGCTTTATCTTGTCTTCATTCAGCATAAATACACTCCTTATGCACACTTAAAAGATCTCTGGCCTGGTTGTTTGGGGCACAAGGTCAAAAGTTTTCCTGCAGGCAAACCCACGTCAACCTTCTGGCTTTTTGACCCTGATATCATATCAATTTAGTATATCACAGTTTTGGCATACTGGCAATGGAAAGCCCGGCTGGAATTTTGTCGATCCTATTAAAAAATTATAAAATAGAATCCTGCTCGCAGGATTCTCCGCCTGCGGCGGGTCGCTTTAGCGACACTCCTCCACTCCGCCGCAGTGCGATCCCGCGGAGCGTTTTTGTGTCATAGGGCGAAGTTTCCTATGACATAAAAAAGCCCAAGGTCCGAAAACCTCAGGCTTTGTTGTGACTATGCTATTAGAATGGCAGAAGACCAATGATCGCAGCGAAGATCATACAGATAATGGAGAAGCCCCATACATATCCGAAAGAACATTTGATATGGTCTTTGATATCCACATCTGCCAGACCGATACCAAGCAGTGTAGCAGGTACCATCGGGCTGATGAAAGTTGCACAGTTACGGCAGACAACCATAGCGACTGCGATTGGGTAAGCTTCTACACCGAAGGAAGCGCCGATCGCGATCATAACTGGAAGCATACCATAGAAATAGGAGTCCGTATCGAAGCACAGTGCTAACGGTACAGAAAGAATACCGATTACCAGTGGCAGATGCTGTCCTAAAGCTGCTGGCATAACCATGGAAATAATCTGTGCCATGTTGGTTACTACAGAAGTTTTTGCCATCTCGACACCTGGTTTTGCGATTGCTGCAGCGCCATTTGCGTTGAAGCCGTATACCAGGATACCCATCAGGACTGCTGCACCCATCAGAGTGGAGCACATCATCAGAGCTGGGCCTGCGTGACGGTTGATCATCTTCTTCTGAAGCTTGATTGGTGTGTAGTTTACTAACAGAGCTGCTGCAACGCCAAGCATGAATGGGAAGTAGCTTGGGAATTTGTCCCAAACCAGCATAGCAATCACCGCGATGGTTAAGCAGATATTAAATACAAACAGCTTTGGTCTTGCATATTCATTTTCATCCTTCTGATGCTGTTCCTCTTCTGCTGCATCAACTGCGCCAGCTGCTTCAGCAAGCTTGCCATGAAGGCCAGCGCCTCTTTTCTTCTCCTGAACACCTGCTAAAACAGCATGTGCCAGACACAGAACAATACCAAAAACCTGAACCGGGATCAGTTTTCCCCATAACTGGCCTGCTTCAATACCCAGTACGGAAGCAGCTCTCATGGTAGGACCTGCCCATGGCATCAGGTTTAATACACCCATTGCCAGAACGGCAACTCTTAACAGAGTGGTTGGACGCATATGCATCTTCTTGTAAACAGGGAGCATTGCCGGAACAACGATCAGGAATGTGGAAGCGCCGCCTCCGTCCAGATGTCCGATCAGAGCGATGATTGCTGTCATAACAGTTACACCGATGACATTGTCGCCTACAAACTTCATTAACTTGTTGATGATCACATCAAACATTCCGGCATCGGTCATGATACCGAAGAACAGTACGGAGAATACGAACAGCGCTGCTGTTGAACCTGTACTACCGAAACCACCCTTGATCAGTTTGCCGACCTCATCGATGCTGTAGTATCCACCAGCGATCAGGATCAGTGCAAGGATGGACGGGAAAATGATGAATGCCATACTTGGCATGGTTTTGCTCTTAAACAGGGTAACTACGATGGCTACGATGCAGAGAAAACCCAGAATACCTACTAATACTTCTGACATACTTTACCTCCAATATAAGATTGTATTGTCAAACAAGAGGTCCCCACCCCTTAGTTTGTCCGCAGCTGCTTTCTTTCACAGCCGCCTTGTATATTGACCCGGCGCTTCCCAATTCGCCCGGTAAATATCGTAAAACCGATCAGTCTTTAAACTCGTAATTCTTAATTTCTCTTACTACGTCCATGATGGTACCGTCACGGCCCTCGATGATACCAACCACTCTATCACCGAACTGTACCGGATCAGGCTCACCTACGATGGAGTAAGCCTTATCACGCAGCTCTTCGATGGTGCAGAATGGAAGCTTTACATCCTTCATGCACTCGATCAGATCCTGTCTCTTCGGGTTGATGGCAATACCGTAATCTGTGATAACAACGTCTACGCTGTCGCCAGGTGTGGTAACGGTAGTAACGTTGGTACAGATTGCAGGAATACGTCCCTGTAACAGCGGAGCGATCACGATGGTACATTTTGCACCAGCTGCTGTGTCAGGATGTCCACCCTGAGCGCCAGTGATCATACCATCAGAACCTACGACTACGTTACAGTTAAAGTTCACATCAACCTCCAGGGCAGCTAAGATCACGAAGTCCAGCTTATTGACATAAGCGCCCTTGTTGAATGGGTTTGCGTACTCGGATGCAGAGATCTCGATGTGGTTTGGATTCTTCTTGATGGACTCGATTGCGCCCATATCAAAATCCTGTGTATCAACTAAAGTCTTAACCAGACCTTTCTCTAACAGGTTGCACATAGGAGTGGTGATACCGCCAAGGCCTAAGCCCATGTGGATTCCTCTCTCTTCCATGATCTTGCCCAGAGAAATGGTGGAAGCGATGGATGCGCCGCCGACACCAGTCTGATAAGAGAAGCCCTCTTTGAAGTATGGAGTATTGATTACAAACTGGGTACAGTAGTCAGCCATCATGATCTTACGAACATCTGTGGTTGGCTTTGCAGCGCCAGTTGCGATCTTCGCCGGATTGCCGATCTCGTCAACAACACATACATAATCTACGTGAACCATAGAAATGCTTGCCGGAACGTTCGGGAATGGTACTAAGCAGTCTGTGATCGCAACTACCTTGTCAGCATACTCAGCGTCTACCATTGCATAGGATAATACGCCGCAGTCGCTCTTTCCGCCGTTAGCTCTCATGTTGCCGTACTCATCACAGGTAGGTGCACCGATAAATGCGATATCGATATGTACCTCGCCGGACTCTACTGCACGCACACGTCCGCCGTGGGAACGCATGATCGCCAAGTCTCTTAATTTACCGGTAGAAATCGCCTCACCGATCTTGCCACGTACACCAGAAGACTGGATTCCTACGATGGTGCCGTCCTCGATATAAGGAACGATCGGATCATGAGCCTTTCCTAAGGAGCTTGCACAGATGGTAATATCCTTGATACCCATGTTGTGGATCTCTTCCATTACCATGTTTACGATGTAATCTCCCTCGCGGAAATGATGATGGAAGGAAATGGTCATACCGTCTTTGATGCCGCATTTTACCAATGCGTCATGGATATTCTCAACCATCTTGCTGCGTTTTGGATCACATACTGTGTGAACGGTTGGTGCAGCTTTTTTGTATTCATAATTATCGTAAGCATAGACGCCCTCAAATACCTTTTTTCCGGTTGCGTCGATTACTTCCTGTGGTATATCTCTTCCAACTGCATTAATCATCTTACAAATCCCCCTCATATACGCCAGATGCCTTGGCAAGTGCGATGGTTCTCTTTGCTCCGTCATAGAATGCAATATCGATCATCTTGCCATCAACGGTAAATACGCCGATACCCTGAGCTTTCTTTTCATCGATCTCACGAACCACTTTCTCAGCGAAAATGATCTCCTTCTGGGTTGGTGTGAAGACTTTATGTACGATGTCGATCTGTCTTGGGTTTACTAAGGATTTACCATCAAAGCCCATCATCTTGATCATCTGTACTTCTTTTTCAAATACATCCATTGCATCCAGATTCGTAAATACGGTATCCCAGCACTGTACACCAGCTGCTCTTGCTGCGATGATCATCTGCTGTCTTGCGCCCTGTAACTCAACGCCGGTACCTGTGATCACAGTCTGCAGATCCTTGGTATAGTCACCACCGGAAAGTGCGATACCGATCAGACGGTCAGAAGACTTGCAGACCTCTAATGCGTTTAAGACACCTTTACAGGATTCCAGAGCTGCCATCAGCAGAGTCGATCCTTCTGGTCTGCCAAACTCTCTCTCTGCTGCCAGTACATGCTCTTCTACGGTATGTACATCCTGTGCACTCTCAGTTTTTGCGATACGGATGGTATCAGCGCCGCCTGCTACACAGACACGGATATCTTCTTTCCAGTGTGGAGTGTCCAGACCATTGATACGGACAACCCGCTCAACGCCTCTGTAATCGATCTCCTGTAATGCATGATATAAGGAATATCTTGCTGCGTCTTTCTGGTTCTCTGCAACTGCGTCCTCAAGGTCTAACATGATGGAATCTGGCTTGTAGATATATGGATCCTTGATCAGACCTGGTTTCTGGCAGTTTAAAAACATCATGGAACGTCTTAATCTTTTCTTATTTGGATGGCTCATTATTTAATCACACCTCCCCATGGAAGATTCTCAGTCACGTCATTAGAACGGTAAACTGCACACTCAACTCTTGCCTTTAATGTACAGTCTAAAGCGCCCTTGTCTACAACGGTTACCTTTGCGTCAGTTACCTCCAGACGTTTTAAGGTTTCTAATACCGTTGCTTTGATCTGTCTGCCGAACTGATGAATGACACTGCTCTCGATGGTCAGTTCAACACTTCCATTACCAGGCTCAACAGTTACCTGGGCATCGCTGGATTCCAGAGTGCCCGCCATAGCGGATTTCTTGATTTCCATGTCTCTTCCTCCTGAGATTTTAGATATATTGTTACTTTTTGTTCATATAAAATGAATTTTTCTCATTCATTTTTCTGAATTGCATTTTATCATGTACACAGACATTAGACAAATACAAATACTCTTATATTTTGCATAATAAAAAACCTATAATGTCGAAGTTCTTTCATTGATTCAAAGGACTGATTATGATATGATAAATTTCAGATATCAGGGGCAAACGGTCAGAAGTTCGACGCAAGCTTGTTTGCAGGAGAATATTTAGCCTGGAATATCAAATATTTGATGGGGGTAACCATATGAACACGAAACACGCACAATATATGCTGACCGTCCTGCAGGAAGGCAGTATTACCAATGCAGCAAAAAAACTATATGTTTCACAGCCTTCCCTGAGCCAGATGATCAAGCTGGTGGAAAACAATCTTGGGGCGCCGATTTTTAACCGTAACACAGACCCCATCACCCTCACGTTTGCCGGAGAAAAATATATCGAGGCAGCCAAGCAGATCTTAACCATCAACCAGAACTTAGCCCGCGAGATCCAGGAGATCAATGAGGAGGAGCATGGTACCATTCGTTTTGGAATTCCTGTCCAGAGAGCTATGCAGGTTATTCCATATATGCTTCCAAAATTCAAAGAATTATATCCTCATGTGAATCTGGAGCTCTTCGAACATGGTTCTGCCACCACGGAGAATCTGGTTCTGGAAGGTGCTGTGGATCTTGGATGTATGACCACCTATCCCAAACATGACGAACTGAATTACATCTTAATAGAAGATGAAGAGCTGGTCCTGTTGACCAGTAAAAAATCTGATATTGCCAGACGGATTCCATCCGGAACCCAGATCGATATCCGTGAAGCCAAAAACGAAAAATTTGTCTGCAGCAAACACGGACACAGTGTCCGCAACACCCAGGACCGATTATTTACTACCTATGATATTCACCCGGAGATCCTGCTGGAAACCATCAGTATTGAGGTAGGAAAACGCACCGCCATTGCCTGCGATGCGGTGATGATCTGCCCCATCAACTATATTGAGATGTCACCGGATATGTATGAATTTGCCAATGTCTATCCCATCAAGGGCATCGAAAACCGCAGAAGCTTCTACTTATGCCACCGGAAAGACCTGTATCTGACCAAATACATGCGTGACCTCATCAGTATTATGACGGCGGTGGAGACGCCGTTTTTGCACAGTTGACCCATAATTTTTCAGATATCATCGGGTGCCACCCACCTGACCAGACGTATAAGATTTCACAGGGTACACTTTCTTACGAATTCAAGTCGAACGTCCGTGAGACTTGGCGCGTGATTCTGGTCAGCGTAAGCTGACATATTCTTTACAGAATCACTGCGCATCCTCGCGGAGCGTTTATCTCAGTCGAAGACCCACCTCCCACTGAGAATAATTTGTTATTACTCACCACCTGAAGGGGTGGGAGTCTTCTCGACTGAGATAAAAAATCCAGAATGGTTTAGACATCTTATGCCCTTGCCATTCTGGATTTTCTTTTGTGATTCATTCATTTCTTTTATTCATAAGCGCCCGCCGGTACTGATCAGTTTGCAAATGCCAGCGCTGCAGTCTCTGCCACTGTCTCCGCCTCTTCTCTGGAATAATACCCACAGGCCTCCATTCTGCGAAGCACCTGAAGCTGACGTTTCTCTGCCCGGTCTAAGTATTTGCTTGGGGCATATCTGGACGGTGCGTTTGGAATACCTGCCAGCAGAGTACTTTCGTAATCGTTCATCTTGGACGGTTCCAGTTCAAAATATCCCAGGCTTGCACTGCCGATTCCATAGTAGCCGTCGCCAAAATAGATACTGTTGACATAAAGCTCAAAAATCTCATCCTTGCTATAGCTTTTCTCCAGATCCAGTGCCACAAACACTTCTGCAATCTTTCTGGTCAGCTGCTTTTCCTGACTGAAATACAGATTCTTCGCCAGCTGCTGGGTGATGGTGCTTCCGCCCTCCACATATCTGCCTGCCTGGATGTCATGGAGCAGCGCCCGTCCTACTGCCAGAAAATCGATTCCCGGATGTGTAAAGAACCGCTTGTCCTCCACTGCCACCACCGCATTCACATAAGTTTCCGGAAGATCTTCGATGGAAGTGAAGGTATCTTTCGACCGGATCTCCTGTACCTTTTCTGAAAGGCCGACCCGGCTTTCTGCTTCTTTATATACCTGATATCCTTTTCCGATCAACGCAAAACCGGAGCAGAATACAACTGCTATTACCAGTAAAAGGGAAATCCGTAAGAATGTCATCATTTTCATCATATCTGCTCCTTTCTTCATTTCTGAAGTTCTTTATGGATTTATTATAAGATGTTGGGGTCAAAAGCTTTTGACCCCTCTGATACCGAATTGCTCTGCACTGCGTGCTCCCGCAATTCTCAAAAACATTCGTAATTCGCTCATTTTTCTTTGAAAAATGGCTACTTACTCATGTTTTTGGCGGGTCCCAAGGTCAAAAATTCTCCTGCAAGCAAGCTTGCGTCGAACTTCTGACCTTTGACCCTGGTATCATTATAACAAAATATGGAAAATAAGACTTTACCAATCCCTTAGCATGTTCTACAGTTTTCTGACAACTTCTGACAAAATTCTTACGCCGTAAACGCAGTTAAAAAGATACATAACAGCGGCACCGTCACAACGGAAAGCAGAGTGGAAAGGACCACGCAGCGGGTGGCAAACTCCGCGTCAGAATCATATTTTTCTGCCAGGATCGCAGTAACGCTTGCCGCAGGCATTCCTGCTAATACCACGGAGATGTTGGTCACCAGGCTGTCAATCCCAGCCAGACGGCATCCGCCCCAGATCAGAAGCGGCATCAGGATCAGACGGACAAAGGAATAGTACAGCGTATCTTTCCCAGCCAGGCTTTTGAAGGGTACACCGGCCAGAATCGAGCCGATCAGGATCATACAGGTAGCCGTGTTGGCATTGGCCAGTGTTTTGATCGTCTGGTTGACCACACCTGGAAGCTGTACCTGAGTGATCAGCAGGATAAATCCGAAAAACACTGCCAGAATACACGGATGAGTCAGTACCTTTTTCGCCAGAGTCTTTTTATCTGGACATTCGGTAAAATAAGTCAGTCCCAGGGACCACATAAATGTCCTCTGCGGGATCAGATAAACAGATGCATACAAAAGTCCCATGGAACCGAAGATTCCTTCTGCGATCGGATTTCCCAGGATTCCTGCATTAGAACAGATGGTAGCATACTGAAGCACTTTCTTATGCTTCGGGTCAAAGCCCGGATACAGCACAAATCCAACCGCCCAGGAAAAGATCTGGATCACAATAGCCAGAATAAAGATCACAATGCAGCTTTTTAAAATATCCATGGAAAATTCAATCTGGAATGCCTTTAAAATACTGGCCGGCAACGTCACATCAATGACCAGATCCGTTAAAAGGGCTTTTCCCTCATCGGTGATCATCCCTTTTTTTCTCAAAAACAGCCCCAAAAGCATCACAGCGAATAGCATGCCCTGCATATTGAACAGATTGTTAAAATTCATACTCTCTCCTCCTATCCGATGAAAAATCCCAGAATCGCCGCCACCAGCACCAGATTCCACTGGATCACAAGCCCACCATTTAAGCCGTTCATGGCAAAGGTGCCCTGGCTTAAGGTGATTGCAACGGCTATTGTCATAGATTTTTCTCCCATTCTCCCTTGTTCCAGTTTCAAAATCAAATATGTTTCATTCTAACGCAGGATTTTCCATCCCGCAACCAGAAATCCTGATCCCATGAAAAGAATCATCACAGCATTTTCATTAGCCCAAAAAAAGAACTGTCATTTCTACCTTTCGAAATGACAGTTCCAACACCTGTTGAACAGACTATTTTGCCAGCATCATCCGGTCATTGGCAAATTCTTCACCACTGGCCTCCGCAAATTTACGAAGCAGATCCTCTACCGTCAGTTTCTTCTTTTCCTCTCCTGCCACATCGTAGATGATCTGACCATTGTTCATCATGATCAGGCGGTTGCCGATCTGAATGGCATCCCTCATGTTATGAGTGATCATCAGCGTGGTCAGATGATTTTCATTGACGATTGCTTCTGTCGTATCCAGGACTTTTGCCGCAGTTTTCGGATCCAGAGCTGCGGTATGCTCATCCAAAAGCAATACCTTTGGTTTCTTTAAGGTAGCCATCAAAAGGGTCAGTGCCTGTCTCTGTCCACCCGAAAGCAGTCCTACCTTGGAGGTCATACGGTTTTCCAGACCAAGCCCCAGTCTTGCAAGGACTTCCCGGTACATCTTCCGCTCTGCCTGGGTGATTCCGATCCTCAAGGTACGCTTGTCGCCTCTGCGGAATGCCAGCGCCAGGTTCTCTTCAATCTCCATGGTGGCAGCCGTTCCATTCATTGGGTCCTGGAACACACGGCCCAGGAATTTGGCACGCTTATATTCCGGAAGTCCGGTAACATCTTTATCATCCAGAAGGATCTTTCCCTCATCCACAAACCAGGTTCCTGCAATGGCATTTAAAAGTGTTGACTTACCAGCTCCATTTCCACCGATCACGGTTACAAAATCCCCATCTGCCAGCGTCAGGCTCAGGGAACGAAGCGCTTTTTTCTCATTCACCGTTCCTGGATTAAAGGTCTTGGATATTTCTTTGATCTGCAGCATTAGTTTTTTCCTCCTTTTTTCACAGGTTTTGTAAAATATCTTGCTTTCCATACCGGAATTGCTAAGAAAATGGCAACTACCACTGCGGAAAGGAGTTTTAATAAATCGGTATCGATACCCATCCAGATCACTACCTGTAAAACCAGATAGTAAACGATGGAACCAAGGCTGACACTGAATAACAGGAGTGCAAAGTTATGGAAGATCTTGCCGAAGATCGCCTCTCCGATGATTACTGCAGCCAGACCAATGACGATGGCACCGCGGCCCATGTTGATATCGGCAAAGCCCTGGTACTGGGCAAGCAGTGCACCAGAAAGTCCTACAAGACCATTGGATACCATCAGACCAAGAACACGGCTGAAATCGGTGTTGATTCCCTGTGCTCTTGCCATTTTGTCATTGCATCCGGTAGCACGCAGGGAGCATCCCATCTCAGTTCCAAAGAACCAGTACAGAACTGCGATCAGCACTACGATGATCACTGCCACAAGAAGGATCGTATTTTTATAGAAAGGGACGTTCTTAATAAAACGCAGGGACACCAAAAGCTTGTATTTGTCTACATTGATGGCCTGATTCGCCTTTCCCATAATTTTCAAGTTCACGGACCACAGACCAAGCTGTGTTAAAATACCAGATAAAATTGCCGGAATTCCCATGAATGTATGGAAAAATCCAGTCACAAAACCAGCTAACATACCCGCAACCAGGGCGCCGGCCATAGCTGCCCAGACGTTGCACCCCTTCAACATCAGCATAATGCAGACTGCGCCGCCGGTACATAAAGAACCGTCCACAGTCAGATCCGCAAAATCCAGGATCCGGTAAGTAATGTAAACTCCGATTGCCATGATTCCCCAGATCAGACCCTGCGCCGCCGCTCCCGGCAAAGCATTCACCAAACTCATAATATTCATCTTTTTCACCTCATCCTTTTGTGGTAATGCCGCCAAGCAGCACTCTTTTTAGCGAAAAGGCAGCGAAAGGCTTTTTCTCTTCCGCTGCTTCTATTCACGCTGTCTTGTATTACTTTTGTATGATGATTATTCACCGATTGCTACATAATCGGATGGAACCTCGATTCCTAATGCTTCACAGATCGTTGGGTTATATTTCTTTGTGAACTGTGGTGCATACTCGATCGGCATCTCAGAGATGTCAGACTCACCGTTTAAGATCTTTACTGCCATCTTACCAGTTGCCACACCTAAATCGTAGTAGCTGATGGAAAGAGTTGCTACACCGCATCCGGAGCAGATACCCTCTTCGCCTGTGATCACCGGAATGCCTGCCGGCTGGCAGATGTTGTTGATGATCTCCGTGTTGGAAGCTGCTGTGTTATCGGTCGGAACATAAAGTACATCGCTCTCAGAAGCTGCCTTGGTTGCGATGGTGGACAGATCGTTGGAGTCAGAGAACGCATAGTACTCACAGCTATATCCAAGCTCTTCCAGAGCTGCCTTCACGGTATCTACCTGATACTGGGAGTTTGGCTCTGCGGAGCAATATAACAATCCTACGTTCTTTGCATCCGGGAACAGTTCATGTAACATCGCTGCCTGCTCATCCAGTGGAGCCAGATCGGAAGTACCGGAAATGTTGCCGCCTACGGTACCATCAAATCCATCGATTCCTAATGCCACGCCATACTCGGTAACGGAAGTACCCAGGATCGGGATCTCATTGGTTCCGGCCTGTGCTGCCTGTAATGCCGGTGTTGCATTGGCAAGGATCAGGTCTACGTTATCGGATACAAAGCTGTTGATAATGGTAGAACAGGTATTGGAATCACCCTGGGCATTCTGTTCATCAAACGTGACCGCATCACCGAATGCTTCTGTCAGGGCATCTTTAAAGCCCTTTGTTGCTGCGTCTAACGCATCATGCTGTACCAGCTGGCAGATGCCTATCTTGTAGGTTTTGTCACTCGCTGCGCCTGCTGCCTCTGCAGTGGTCTCTGCTGCGGACTCAGAAGCTGCTTCTGTTTTTGCCGCTTCTGTTGCTGCCGCAGTAGTCTCTGCCGTGTTGCTGCCACATCCAGCCATGGACAGTGCCATGGTTCCTGCAAGAATCATTGATAAAAGTTTTCCTGTTCTCTTCATAATTGCTCTCCCCGTTCTTTCTTCAAGATTTTGTAACTGTTCAGTCCCTTCACAGCTACGATTTCTCTATATTCTACTACAAATCTTTTGATACGTCAACGTTATATGGCTTTAAATTTTAATGATTTTAAAGTGTTAAAGTGTCGAAAGTTTATTGTAAGCGTTTTCAATAGGATTTTTCTTATAGATTATATAATTTTTTTTGTATTTGAATTTTTCTTGCATTCCATTTACAATATGGACTGTACCAAAACCCCAATAAAGAAAATAAAACAATAAAACAGCCGTATATAATCCGCATGTTAAATCTGATTACTGCCAATCAATGATTCATTATTTCCCCTTACTCGGATTATCACAGCTGTTTTATTGTCGCTAAAGCGACCCGCCGCAGGCGGAGAATCCTGCTTGCAGGATTCTTTTTCATA
>ERZ837487.989-NODE-989-length-37275-cov-6.139441_pt1 | contig 37275 bp, 30 predicted proteins | sample MGYA00519911_ERZ837487 | MGnify/ENA primary metagenome ERZ837487 (study PRJEB31850, sample SAMEA3708818) | human gut metagenome | biome: human gut; feature: human-associated habitat; material: faeces | place: China | collected 2014 ... | reverse complement strand
ATGATGCTGTATAAATTAGCTATCAACTGGGTAAGATATTATTACAGTTGCTAACATTCAAGTAAAATTGAATTCTACTTGACATATCGGGAAGTTGACATATAATGAGATTGAGGAGGTGTCGTATGAATAGCTATGCAAAATATATTGAAACTGTGATCGAACAGGAGCCTGAGAACAAGCTTTTGGAAGCAAGCATTTTATATCAAAAATCGTTCGGCACTGTTCCTGAAATGACCTACTATAAAACATTGGAAAGAATGAGCAAACAAGGTTCCCTTGTACATCTTACCAAGGGTCTGTATTACAGACCAAAGAAATCTCGCTTTGGAACAATTCCAATCAGTGAAAAAGAGATTATTGGTCACTATACGAACAATGGCCGGGGAATTGTAATTGGCTACAGACTTTACAATCAAAAGGGCTTAACAACACAAATAAGCAAACGGGTTGAGGTTCTTTCTTCTGCTGTTACAGAACAAAAGAAAAATATCCAAAATGTTTGTGTGACAAACAGTGGGATTGATTTGACGCAGGAGACGATTCCGGTAATTGAAACTATGGAGATTCTTCAGAACTATAAGTCCATTGAAGATATCAGAAAATCTGCATTAGCAGCATATATGAGAGAATTTGCGACGGAATACTCTGATACTGCGGCGGTGTTTGTCCTGAAAAATCGGAAGTATAAGAAATCTACGATTGCATTTCTGGAACGCTTTCTGAATTATCTTGGTGTTGAAAACACATTGCACCAGTTTTTATCAGCCCTCTCATCGTATGCAATTCCAGAAATGGAGGAATTCTATGAACCTGCACGAGCATAAAGAAGAATTTGAAGAACTGGTTGCCATTGTAGCAGATTATATAGGAGTTCCTGCTGATGCGGTTCGCAGGGATTACTATATTGTTCAAATGATGCAAAACCTTCAAAACAGTGAATACACCGAAGTCTGTGTGTTTAAGGGAGGAACTTCTCTCAGCAAATGTTATCCGGGATCTATCAATCGTTTTTCTGAAGATATTGATCTGACATTCATACCTGTAGAAGATATGACTAATAAGAAATACAGCAAGACCTTGAAACGAGTTGAAGATACTATCTCAGCCGGTTTTTTGATGGAGAAAATTGAAGCTGAGCGTAATGACCGAAACAAAAGTGCATTTGTTTGGCCTGAAAATGAAAGCAAGGAAACCTGCCGGGTAAAACTGGAGATTGGTTCCAGTGTAAGACCGGATCCTTTTTCAAAGAGAAGCATGAAAACTTATATTCAGGAATATCTCGAAGAGAAAGGCATGCAGGATGTTGTGACCGAATTTGATCTGCAGGAAGTCAAGGTAAATACACTTGATATCACACGAACGTTCCTGGATAAGGTAATGTCAGTCAAGAGGCATGCAATTTGCGGAACTCTTCCAAGAAAAGTGCGTCACATATATGATGTTACGGTACTTTTGGATCGCAGTGACATTCAGGATTTCTTGAATGATACCGAACGGCTGAAGCAGCTTCTAAAGCTCACAAAAGAAACGGACAGCTTCTATCTTCAGAAACGTAATATTTCTGAAGATTATGATCCGTTGGGGGCATATGCCTTTGAAAACTGGAAACAGTATTTCAACGATGAAATTCGTGGAAGATATGAAACTCTTCATGAAGATCTGCTCTACACATCCAATCCGCAGTGCTTTGAAAAAGCAATTCAGACATTTGAATTTATCAGTCATCTGTTTGCTTCCATAGGTGAATAGGTTATTAAAAATCTACAATAAAAAGCCAGATACTGAAATTTTTAAATTTCCACCTCAGCTTTTTGAGATTATCATAGATCAATGTCAAATGAGATTGTCATAGTTTCGGTTTGATCGTTGCATATACCATTGATCTGAAAATTGATTGTTAGCTGCTGACCGGAATAAAGATTTGATATATCAACTGCTTCAAAATTTTCACCGTCGATCATTTTCCCGGCAGAACTTGAAAGTGCATAAAAATCACCGATAAATGCTTCTGTTTCTTCTTTAGAATTCAGGTGATACTCAGTACAATGGTTTTGGGAATGAGATGCTTGTTTTGTCATCTTTGCCTTTTGACCGTTCAGAACGAAATTATTTCCGGATTGAGATGAAAATTCAAATGTAGCATCTGTGTCATTTTGATTCAGTAAGGAATATTCTACTTCCAAGCTATATCCTTCTGGCTTATATTCTCTGTGAAGTATTATATTATTCACGGTCAGCTGTATGCCATTGACTATAAATGAAGCATCATCAAAATAATAAGTTTCATCCTCTATTATATTACTTAATACTTACGGTTTCCGAAACGCTTGCCAGTAATGGCTTTTTGACAGCCAAAAACCACCTTTATACAGCTTAAAGACCACCTTTGTACACTTTTTTAAAATGTGGATAACTTCTTAAAAACCACCTTTGTACAGTTTCTTAGATAAAAGATAAAGGAATCCAGAAAAACCACCTTTGTACAGTTAAAAACCACCTTTATACACTAAAAAATTACCATCTTGCAAAATGTCAGTTTACCGTGCAAGGAGATCGGGAATAAAAAAGTTACATATGAAAAGTAAAGAGTTACAAATAGATGGACAGCTTTGTTCCAACGTGAATATTAATGTGGGTCGTTACGTGATTTTAGCAGGTTTTAATACTTACGGCTGCAAAAACACTTGCCAATAATGGCTTTTTGACAGCAAAAAAACCACCTTTATACAGTTAAAAACCACCATGGAAGGCAGCTTCGTTATCTATCTCTATCAAGAATATAAATCACGAGAAATGCAGATTATATAAGACATGATAGATGCGATAGGAGGAGTGAACAATGGACCAGAAAATGTTTTGTTATCAATGTCAGGAAACGGCCGGATGCAAGGGCTGTACGGTGGTCGGTGTCTGCGGTAAGCAGCCGGATGTGGCGGCAATGCAGGATTTGCTTGTGTGGGTGACGAAGGGTATCAGCGCGGTGACGACACGGCTTCGCGAGGAGGGACGTGCGGTGGCAGATGAGGTCAACCATCTGGTTACCGAAAATCTGTTTACGACGATCACGAATGCCAATTTTGATAAGGCGGCGATTGAAAAAAGAATTGAAAAGACGCTGGAAATGAAGACGGCACTGTGGGAGCAGCTGGAACGTCGGGACAATCTGCCGGAGGCGGCTGGCTGGACAGGTGAGCCGTCTGAATTTATAAAAAAAGCGTCGGAAGCGGGCGTTCTGATCGGGCAGAACGAGGATATTATTTCCCTTCGCAGCTTGATTACGTATGGCTTGAAAGGTTTGTCTGCCTATACCCGGCATGCGAACGTCCTGCTGCAGGAGGACCGGGAGGCGGATGCATTTTTACAGCGGGCGCTTGCGGCGACGCTGGATGACGGTCTGAGTGTGGATGATTTGATTCACCTGACGCTGGAAACTGGCGAATATGGTGTCCGGGGAATGGCGCTTTTGGATCGAGCAAACACCGAGACTTATGGAAATCCGGAGATTACTACGGTTGATATCGGTGTCGGAAGTAATCCGGGCATTCTTGTTTCAGGACATGATCTGCGCGATATGGAAATGCTTCTGGAGCAGACGCAGGGAACCGGCGTCGATGTATATACGCACTCAGAGATGCTTCCGGCCCAGTATTATCCGGCATTTAAGAAATATCCGAATTTTAAGGGTAATTACGGCAATGCATGGTGGCGTCAGAAAGAGGAATTTGAGATGTTCAATGGACCGATCCTGATGACGACGAACTGCATCGTGCCGCCGAAGGATAGCTACAAGGATCGTCTCTACACAACCGGTGCGGCGGGATATCCGGGCTGCACGTATATCAACGGTGGAATCGGAGGAAAGAAGGATTTTTCAGTGATCATCCAGCATGCGAAGCGCTGTGAGCCGCCGACCGGGATTGAGCAGGGGCAGATTGTCGGAGGCTTCGCCCATGCACAGGTGCTGGCGCTGGCAGATAAGGTAGTGGATGCGGTCAAATCGGGAAAAATCCGAAAGTTTGTCGTCATGGCGGGGTGTGATGGGCGTGCTAAGAGCCGCACTTACTACACCGATTTTGCAAAGGCGCTGCCGGAGGACACGGTAATTCTGACGGCTGGCTGTGCGAAATACCGCTACAATAAGCTGAATCTGGGCGATATTGAAGGAATTCCGCGTGTCCTGGATGCGGGGCAGTGCAATGATTCATATTCCCTGGCGGTCATTGCGATGAAGCTGCAGGAGATTTTTGGGCTGGATGACATCAACGACCTGCCGATTATTTACAACATTGCCTGGTATGAGCAGAAGGCGGTCATTGTTCTTCTGGCGCTACTCTCACTCGGTATCAAGAATATCCATCTTGGACCGACGCTTCCGGCATTTTTAAGTCCGAACGTGGTAAATGTATTGGTGGAAAAGTTTGGAATCGCGGGAATTGACAGCGTGGAGAGCGATGTGGAATTATTTTTCGGGGAGAAGTGATAAATACAGGACGGAACTGGATAAGAGGGAATCGAACAAAGTCGGAATTTGGATCTGAAATCTGGAGATAGATTTGCAAAAAATCTGTGTTGGTTTTACAAAAAGCGGTCGGAACGATCTTGAAAATGGCAGTTAGTGAAATAGGGGGCGGTTCTCTGGCAAATGCAGGGAACCGTCTTTTTTCGTCTATAGAAATATTGATATGGAAAATGAAAGTGTGATATGATGGGAAAGATGAATGAGTTCTAAAATATAAAAGAAATTGATACGGCAGATCAATCGATAGAGGATGCGGGAGGAAAACAGCCATGTCACTGGAAAAAGCAGAAAGTTACTTAAAGGAAGCCGGATTTTTGGATCATGTTATTGAGTTAAAAGAGTCCACAGCGACGGTTGCGCTGGCAGCGGAGGCATTAGGCGTGGAGCCGGGGATGATTGCGAAAACGATGTCTTTTTTGCAGGGAGAACAGCCGGTATTGATTTTGACAGAAGGTACTGCGAAAGTGGATAACCGGAAATATAAAGATACGTTTCACGTGAAAGCAAAGATGATCCCGTTTGAGCAGGTGGAGGAGGTTACCGGTCATGCGCCGGGTGGGGTCTGCCCGTTTGGTATCAAGGGTGGAATTGAAGTGTATCTGGATGAGAGCCTGAAGCGTTTTGAGACGGTTTATCCGGCAGCGGGAGACGACCACAGTGCGGTACGTCTCACGATCCCAGAGTTGGAAGAAGTGTCCGGAGCGAAAGGCTGGGTGGATGTCTGCAGGGAGCCGGAGGATCAGCAGCACGAGTAGGTGTGGGAGATTTTAGGAGAATTCATATGAGAGATGTGAAAGCAACGGGGAGAAGCAGGGGAGAAAATGAAAACGGCGGAATCAGGGTGGGTTCCAGATTGGGAAAGAAAGGTCGCCTGTGCCGGAAAACGTTCGTCCGCCTGCTTTGCCTGACAGCAGCCATGATGGTTCTTGGATCTTTTACCGCCTTTGCCAGAGCGGGAGGTGCTTCCGGCGGCGGAGGTGGCGGAGGTGGCGGAGGTGGTTCTTCCCATCATCATACAAGCAGCAGCCGGGGACAAGGCGGACGGGCGGGTGCGTTTCAGGCGCTTTTGCTTACGGGAACCTTTGTGATTCTGGGAAGTGCCGGAACTATTACATACCTGCACCGGGCAAAAAAGAAACAGGCGGCAGCCCGTGAAAAATTGAAAGAATTTTCCATTGGAGAAGATCATTGGGATCGGAGTGAGATACAGGAGCGGGTGCGGGAATCATATTACCGGATTCAGGAATGCTGGCGGGATCGAGATCTGGAAAAAGGGCATCCTTACCTGAGCCAGAAGATGCAGCAGGAGTTTCAGACGAAATTTGAGTGGAGCAGGATGCGCCATGAGGTGTTTGTCATGGAAGGGATCCAGCTTCTGGATGCGATTTTGGTGGAAGCGGAGAATGAGGACGGCGACGACCGCGACTATATCTGGTATTTGATCCATGGAAAGATGATCGACTATGTGTATCACGAAGAAACCGGAGAACTTTTGAAGGGATCCCGGAAAATGGAAGATTTCTTCGAATATTGGAGGTTTGTTCTGGAAGATGGAAACTGGGTGCTGGATGAGATCTGCCAGAAGGAAGAAGTGGATAATGGGCGGAAGTTGTGCTGAGAGGTGCTTTGAGTGCTCGAAACACGGCAGCTGCGGATGCTGTCCGGTAGAGATGTTTGAAGAGGAAAAGTATAGAACCTAAAAGTGAATGGAGCAAGGAAAGCGGAGCAGCAGGAAGAGTGAGGAGACTTTAGCTGCGGCGCAGAAATGCCAGAATTGCGCGCAGATAAGGCGCCGGTGTCCGGAATATGGAAGTATGCCGTCCCCCGGTCATTAAAAGAAGCCGACTGGTTGGAATCTGCCTTGCTAACCAGCGGGAGTGTGAGGGCTTAATGAGATCCCGGGTTCCGGCGATCAGCAGCACAGGAACGGAGATGGTTTGCAATTTCCGGGCACTTAAACGGGGCGAGTGAAGTAAAAGAGAAGTCAGATTTCGGCGGCGGAGGACGCGGTGCGTCAGCCGGGTAAGAAAGTCAGGCTTCTTTTTTTGTTCTGCCGGAATCCGGGGGAAAATTGACACGAAATGACGTTGCCTTTCTTTGTCGGCACAAACTGCGGATGTGGCGGAAACAGAGAAATTCTTCTGAAATGGCAGGGAAACTTTCGGGGTGGACAGTGCAGAGACCACAGAGGATCCGGAGGATGCAGAGGCAGAAGAGAAGCTGCATTTTAAAACAGGCAGCAGGAGATTCCCCAGGAGATTTAAAATGCTGTGCAGCATTTGGGCGGCAAGGTGCAGCGGCGTGAGCAGCCCGTCCGGTGAGGCGTTGGCGCTGATACAGATGAGCGTTTTCAGCCGCTCCGGGTATTTGCATGCGATCTCCAGCCCGATATTGGCACCATCGCTGAATCCCAGCAGGTGGACGGAGGAAAGATGTAAGTGGTTAAGCAGGGCGATAACGTCGTCTGCCATATCCTCTGTAGAGAACCCGTGGAGCGTTGTGTGGACAGACAGCCGGGAACGCCCATGTCCCCGGCTGTCCATCAGAATCACCTGAAAATCGGGCAGAAACGTGCGCAGAAATGGGTAAAAGACGGCAAGGGACTGGCTGTTTCCATGCAGGATAAGGAGCGGTGTGCCGCTGCCGTACTGTTCATAGTAGATTTCTGCGCCGGAGGTGGTGAGATAGCCGGAATGTTTCATCGTAAGAGCGCCTCTTTTCTGGTAAAAAAATGAAATTTATCAGGCTGCATCCAGCATGATAAAAGCTGAGTTTAGTCTGCCTTTTTATCTGCATCTGTCTGCTTTCTTGTGTCGGGCTGCTTCGTGCTGGAAGAAGCAGCCCAACTTACCTGGCGAGATGGTTTACTCTGATGTGTCGGGGAAGTCCTCTTGTTTCTCAGTCGCTGCACCCATCCTTTTACCAGATCCTCCGCTGCCTCGCGGATCTGATGCGGATTCTGAATCGTCACAAGGGCATAAAACATGTCTGGTGTTGGAATCTTTGGCAGGTAAATATAATAGGAAGGAACCCATTCGGTCGGGCTGTATTTTTCCTTGGCACGGTAGAGGTCGCGGAATCCATAACAGTCATTCAGGTGGTTGTAAGCGAAGCAGAGCAGCTTTTCGACCGGATTAGAGCTGTCATTTTCCAAGCCAGCGAGCGGGGCAACACCGAGGCTGCCATACTCAATGCCCTCGTCTTTGAAAACCTGAAATGCGTCGTAAAGAATTGTCTCCATCACGCCGCTCGGTGCGCCGGTTCCGTGGCGGGTGACGTCCGCCATGTAGCCTCTTTTGCCGAGAAATGGGACAAACACGATGAATGCCACGATTTTTCCGTCGGCGTCGGTGGCGTAGAAATATCGCTTGTCCATCGGATTTTCCAGCCCGACAGTTCCCATAACGAAAGTCAGCATCGAACTCTTTTTCTGCTGCAGCCATTCGTTCGTGATGCGGTTCAGATCTGCCTCAATCTGTGCATCCCGCTGCTTCAGCGGGCAGTATTCATGGACGACGACCCCGGCTTTCCGGGCGTGGTTGATGTTCATCCGCATCTTGGCGCCTTTCTTGCCAGAGATTTCATAGTCCGCAAGGTGGAAACGGGCTTCCTCCCCGTTTTTGACCCATCCAAAGCCCTGCTTCTTATATTCTTCCAGAAAATGGTCAGTGACGCTGATAAAAAACAGGTTGTGAGCGCTGCGCTGGCAAAATTCTTTAAATTCTGCCAGGAGAACCGGAAAATCGCTGTCCGCGCAGATGGGATCGCCGTTGATAACGATGGTGCTGCCGACGACTCCGTAGGGGATGACGCCGTCCACCTTGTGACCGAAATATAGGAGCTTGTCATCCTCCAGCGTTAGGTAGGCGCTGGGATTCTGGCTGTACAGGTTGACGAGGGTGCGGGCATGCATCAAATCCGAAGCATGGCTGACTGGACGCAGCAGCCATGGGCGGACCGCATACAGAATGGAGGCGAGGATGCAGCCCCAGCTGAACCAGAATGTAACCAGTTCGACTACATGTGTTTCACGTGAAACATTGCTCGGATTTCCCATGCCGAAAATCATGGCAGTTCCCTGAATGAGACTATCCATCAGCGAGTCAAGTGAGGTTTCTCCCAGCGGTTTTACCGAAAAATGATAGCTGATACCGGCATTGACGATGATGCCTGCCAGTGCCAGCAGCAGAAACAGGAGAGAGCGTCCGAGGCTGCGCCGGTCAGACGGGCAGCAGAAGTCCTTCCGAAAACACAGGAGAAGCAGAAATAATACGGCTTCTGCCAGGTGGAACGGAAGATACAAAGGCGAAGAAAGTGCTGTCAGCCCGCGTAAAAAGCTTAAAAACAGCAGGATAACAGCAATGTTCCAGGCGGCGCGCTTCCGTTTCCAAAGCTGGAAGGTCAGGATGAAGAGCACGACAGAAAAAGCACGCTGTACCATGTGACCCATTTCCAGAAGGATACCGACGCGGTTTGCCAGTCCCAGCCCTGGCAGGAAGCTGAGAATAAAAAGTACAAGGGAAAGAACGCCAAGTGCGCCGATCAAGGTGTTTTCCAGTTGGATTCGTGAGTTCTGTTTCATATTATAATGTCCTCCGTGTCAGTCTTGTACAGATATAATCTGTAAGGTGCTATGAAACGGGCATAAGCGCACAGGCGGCTTATGCTTGCCCTTGTTATAGTACGGAAAAACAGGGATGTCAAGATAAGATTTTGCATGGAAATAGGAGTGGAGAAATTCCGTTACTGTTTACGGGTAGGCACTTTTGGAAGCGAAAGTGCCGTAAGAAAACATGGTGGCAGCAGGAATTCTTTATGATAGAGGCAAAGGCACAGGGATATTATGCAGACAGAAAAGGAACGGTTCAAAATGGAGAAAAGAAGCAGTTTGTTGGATGATTGACAAGCGAAGAACGCAGTTTCTATGGAAATCAAAGTAATAAAATGTAAAATTTTTGAAAAATACACAAATATATCAAAAGTGAATAGTTAAAACAGTTGAAATCCACCAGAATGCGTGCTATAATCTGGGCATAGGGTGGTTAAAAAATTAACAGGAGGTAGTATCAATATGGCTAGATTTACATTACCGAGGGATCTCTATCATGGAGAAGGATCTTTAGCGGAACTGAAAAATCTGAAAGGCAAAAAGGCAGTCGTTGTCGTTGGCGGTGGTTCCATGAAACGCTTCGGTTTCCTTCAGAAAGTAGAAGATTATCTGAAAGAAGCTGGCATGGAAGTGGCTCTGTTTGAGGGAGTAGAGCCAGATCCGAGCGTTGAGACCGTTATGAAGGGCGCAAAGCTTATGCAGGAATTTGGTCCGGACTGGATCGTAGCGATCGGCGGTGGTTCTCCAATTGATGCAGCGAAAGCGATGTGGGCATTCTACGAGTATCCAGATACCAAGTTTGAGGATCTGATCACTCCGTTCAATTTCCCGACACTGCGTACAAAAGCAAAATTCTGCGCGATTCCGTCTACTTCTGGTACAGCAACTGAGGTTACGGCATTCAGCGTTATTACCGATTATCATAAGGGTATCAAATATCCGTTAGCAGATTTCAATATCACACCAGATGTAGCGATCGTGGATCCGGAGCTGGCTGAGACCATGCCGCAGAAGCTGACCGCAAACACCGGTATGGATGCGATGACCCATGCGATCGAGGCGTATGTATCCACACTTCATTGTGATTACACCGACCCGCTGGCACTTCACGCAATCAAGATGATTCATACCTATCTGGTTAAATCTTACAATGGCGACAAAGAAGCGAGAGCACGTATGCACAACGCACAATGCCTGGCAGGTATGGCATTCTCCAATGCACTGCTTGGTATCGTCCATTCCATGGCACACAAGACAGGTGCAGCTTACTCCGGCGGACATATCGTTCACGGTGCAGCGAATGCGATGTATCTTCCGAAGGTTATTAAATTTAACTCCAAGGAACCAGAGGCAGCTTCCCGTTATGCAGATATCGCGAAGTTCATCGGTTTACAGGGAGACAGCGACGAGGCTCTGGTTGACGCTCTGATCGCCGAGATCAAAGAGATGAACAAGCAGTTAAATATCGCTCCGAGCATTAAGCTCTATGAGGGCGGAATCATTGACGAGAAAGAATTCAATGACAAACTGGCAACCGTAGCAGAGCTGGCAGTTGGCGATGCATGTACCGGTTCCAACCCGCGTTCGATCAATCCGGAGCAGATGGCGAAACTTCTGACCTGCTGCTTCTATGATACAGAGGTTGATTTCTAATTTAAGAAGCTTCTGAATTTAGAATGCAAAATTAGAATGTAAAACATCGTGTTTCGATGTTGGAAGCGGTTCTGAAAAGAATCAAATATGTAAAATAAAAAGCCATCCGGCTAAAAACTGGATGGCTTTTATCGTTGTGTTTTTTTGTTATCTGGTGTTTTGTATTTTTGGTGATTGGCGTGTTTGTGTCCTATGTGTTTTCTGCGTGGCTGTTTTTCTCACCGTTTTCTCCGTCTGCCATTGCGTCATGCTGTCCGGTCAGCTGTGCCAGAAGTGCTTTCGCTTCCTCCGTACAGCGGAGAATCTGTGCCTGGTCCGGCAGCTCGATGTCGTGGATCAGGACATTCCGCAGCTTGCGGAGCTGGACAATCTGGTTGATCATTTCTTTGTCAAAGAGATCCATCCGCTTGAGTGTATTGATATTGAAGGCACCGCGGGAACGCGTCGAGGTGCGCCGTGCAGTCTTGTTGAGCAGGCGCTCTAAGGGTACCCACTCCTCGAGAAACTGGTTGATTGCCTGCAGGGTTTCCGGTGAGGCGGTCTCCGGTTCCGTCCGCAGCTCCTGGTAGCACTGGTAGCGCTTTTCATTGCCGGAGATAATCTGATCGATGATTTGCTGGGAAATGGTGCGCCGATCCTTTTCAAATTTGACAGACCGCAGAATCGGGGTAATATCTTTGAGACCGGTGAGCTGTAAACGCTGCAAAAGCCGGTAGAGCAGGGCAATATTTCCCATTCGAAGCTCGATGTCCTCGGTTTTGAGATGGCTGCTCAGGAAATTATAGAGATAGGACGCCAGCTCGTACTGGCTTCCAAACGCGGCATTGCGGCTGCGGAGCCGCTCATTTCCGGCTGCCTGTAGGCGTTCCAGCGCGATCTCGCCGGCAAGGACCAGACCATTTAACTCATCTAAGATCGACAGCTCTTCCTCGGATAAAGTTCCCTGCATTGGCTTGTAAATCAGATCATGTTCAACCTCGGACCAGGCGTGCATGATCAGGGACGCCACCTGGATCTCGATGCGCGCCGATCCGTATTTTTTCTGTGATTCATTCAAAATTTCATCGCGCATCCGCGCGCGGTAATGGTTCGCCCAATAGCCGGAAAACCGTTTGTGGTAAGTCGGGGGTTTCGACTGTTCCGGGAACTGTTTAAATTCCAGGATGTTGAAAAGCTCCGAGATGATCGCATCTACCTTGCCGCGGTCACCGGGGAAATACAGGGAGACGCGTACACCGGACAGATCGGCAATGTCGTCGTAGATTTCCTCGATTGTCTGGTATGGTTCTTCACGTCTGGAATTGCGCCGCTGCACTTTTGTGCGGAGTCTGGCGGGATTCTTGGCGCGAGAGGTCACGATCGCCCGGATACCGGCATTTTGCAGGGCGAGCTGGAGTTTCTCTGCCGCGAGCCGCCCGGCGGCGTCGTAGAACGTCCATTTCATCTTGTATGTATCGATAAATTGTTGTATTAAATCCATAAGCAGCCCCTCCCAAGGTGCATAATAAAGCTTAGAAGAAAGCATTCTGATAAAAGAAATGCTTCTTCGTTCTATCATGAAGTATAGCAAAGATGGAAGCACTCTGCCAGTGGTTCTATGTAAAAAATATGTTACTGTACACGCATACGTGTCCAGTAACGGAATTTGCCGTGGCTTCGCATTTAAATACGGCAAATTCCTGCTGCCACCACGTTTTCTTACGGCACTTTCGGTTCCAAAAGTGCCTACCCGTGTATAGTAACAAAAAGATTACTGTCCCCACATGTGTGCCCGGTAACCTGATATGGACTTATACACAGATTTGTGGTAAAGTTATGGACAGTGACAACGTGAAGAAAGAAAAGTAAGAGGTAACGCGGAGAAAACGGAACCGTTACAAAGAGACGAGAATTATGGGACAGTTTATAGTATTGGATCTGGAATGGAACCAGAGTCCGGCGGGCAAGGAAGGCTCGATGAACCGGCTTCCATTTGAGATTATTGAGATAGGCGCGGTAAAATTAAATAAAAATCTTCAAATCATTTCGGAATTTCGCCGTCTGATCCGCCCGCGGGTGTACCGGCAGATGCATTATAAGATATCAGAAGTGACGCATATGTCGATCGAGCAGCTTGACACAGAAGGCGAGGATTTTGTGCGTGCGATGACCGAATTTTTAGAATGGTGCGGGGATGATTACCGGTTCTGTACGTGGGGCTCGATGGATCTGACCGAATTGCAGCGGAATATGGTATATCACGGGATGGAGCTGCAGTTTCCATCGCCGCTTCTCTATTATGATTTGCAGAAAATCTATGCCCTGATCCACGGCACCAAGCAAAAGGAGTCGTTAGATACCGTGGTAGAGGAATTGCACCTCACGGAAGACCGCCCGTTCCACCGGGCGCTGGATGATGCGTACTACACGGGGCGTGTCATGAGTGAGATGGACTTTTACAGCATGATGGAGTATGTTTCAGTGGATTATTACCAGCCGCCGCTGACGGAGGAGGAAGAGATCTACCTGGAATTTCCAGAATATGCGAAATTTGTGTCGCGTGAGCATGAGACGAAGGAAGAGATTTTGGAGGAACGGCGTGTGGCGGAGATGGTTTGTTACAAATGCCGCCGGACCTTGCGGAAAAAGATCCGCTGGTTTTCCTCAAACCAGAAATTTTACTTCTGTCTGGCGGTCTGCCCGGAGCACGGTTATATGAAGGGAAAGATCCGGATGAAGAAGTCGGAGGACGGCTCGTTCTTTGCTGTTAAGACGACGAAGCTGGTCGGTGAAGAGGGAGCGGCCTACGTGGAGCAGAAGAAGGAGGAAACGAAGAAGAAGCGCGCGGAACGCAACAAGGCGAAGAAGTCTGGAAAGGCGGCAGAAGCAGCCGAGTAGGGTAAAGGCAGCCGAGCGGATGGAGCGTATGAAATAGGAATTAGAGAAAAGAAAAAATTCATAGAAAAGAGTTACTGGATATGGAAATGTTTCTCCTGCCTGTTTAGAGTAAGGTAAAAGAAGAGAATTTCCACATCTGGTAACTCTTTTTGTGTCAGTTATGGGATTTTATGCGATCGTTTCTTCCTTTTTTTCGCCAGCGCCGTTCGGCGGTCCTGCATCATCAGGTCGAAATCTGCTTCGGACATTCCGCTGTCGCGCAGACGTTCTGCGCGCCGTCTGCGGCGTTCTGCGAGGGCGTCCTCCTCCTGGCGGCGCTGCATCTGGAGAAAACGGATGCCGGCGGTGACCGCGCCAATCACGACAAGAATGGCGGTCAGTGCGGCGATGAATGCCGGTGGAACGCGGACGGAAATATGAAACAGCTGTCCAAAGGATTTACCGGTGGAACTATTTTCCTGATTGGCAGCCGATTCGGGCGGATTGGAGAGCGGCAAGGCCTCCGAGGAGCCGTTTGAAAGGGCAGTGTCGGAGCTGTCCTGCGCGGTAGCTGTTGCCGCCTGGGATACAAGCTTTTCGGGAATATCTGCCGCTGTCTGGCTGCTGTCGGTGAGGGTCAGATATGCCTGGCCAACCTTGTGATCGCCGAGCGAATAAGTGACACAGGCGATCGTGCCGTCCGGTGCGCCAGCCGGGATCTCATAGTCGAAGGAGGTCGTTGTCTCCGAGAAATCCGCTGTTTTTGGAAGTACCACGCGGCTATCTGGGTCGATGGACAGGGATTCGCCCCCGGCGGTAGACACATCTGCAATTTTCAAATCTTTTCCGATATTTGAAAAAGTTTGATCATAATCTGCAATTTTGACCGACTGGAAATTGTTAAATCCAAAGTCGAGCAGCCGGCTGGTATCCTCATACTGCGTGTTGTTGCTGTGCAGGATGACGGTAATCAGTGTCGTATCGCCCTGTCTGGCACCATTGACCAGTGTGTTGAGGGCGATGGAGGTATAACCGGTTTTGCCGCCGAGGACGTCCGGACGGTAGTACTGCGGCCAGTTCTTTTTGACCAGCTTATTGCCCGGGGAGATGCCCTGTCCCTCGGGATTTTTCTGGTTCGGCGGCAGTTTATAGTAGGTTGTCTCGACGATCTTGGCAAACGTAGGATTTTCAAATGCCGCCCGCGTGATGAGCGCCATGTCGTAGGCGCTGACATAGTGTTCCTCGTTGTTCAGACCGCTCGGATTTGCAAAATGCGAATCCTGGCACCCAAGCTCGGCGGCTTTTTCATTCATCAAAACAGCAAATGCATCAGCGGAGCCAGCAACGTGCTCGGCGAGGGCGTTGGCAGCCTCATTGGCTGATTTTAAAAGCAGGGCGTAGAGGCAGTCCTTGACGCTGGCAGTATCGCCTGTATCGTATCCGGCGCTGCTGCTGTTGGATTCCACGTTGTAGACCGCGCTCTCGGAAAAGGTGACCGTCTCATCGAGGGAACAGTGCTCCAGAACGATGAGGGAGGTCAGAACCTTCGTGATACTGTCGGGAGAGTAGGTTTCATGGATGTTTTTTCCATATAAAACGACTCCGGTGTTGGCGTCCATGACGATCCCGGCATCGGAGTCAATCGAAATGTCCGACGGCCATTCAGTGGAGGCAAGCGCCTGCATCGGGGCGGCCAGCAGGGACAGCAAAAGTGTACCAATTAAAAACAAGGACAACTTGCTGCCTGTGCTGCCAGCTATTTTCGTCTTCAAATCCGGAGCAGCCGGGTGGCTGGAACTACCTGGAGAGCTGCCGCCTCCGGAATTTCCGGAATTTTCTGCTCCTGATTTGCCCCTGCGGTGTTCCCGCAGGATACATGCAAGGCAGAGAAGAAACAGGGCGCTGGTCATCAGGCAGAAGGTGATGCCGATCCGGGCGGCGGTGTCCATGAAAAATGGTTCCGGCACGATGTTGATCAGAAGATCGGTCCGCGGATCGAGCTGCCAGAGATCGTTGGTAAAGAAGATTTTGTGGAAAATAATAAAATATTTCGTAAAATCAGTGGAAATGATCCCGGCAAGCAGGGCGGTCACGCCCAGAAATAAAACCGTCCCGGCGCAGAGCATCCGTGGCAGCAGGTGTTTTAACGGAACCTTGAAAAGTGCCAGCAGTGCAACCGATGCCGCTGCCAGAAACAGGCAGAGGCGGCGCAGCGCCAGTCCTCCGAGAAAGAGGTTGCGGACATCCGCCATGTGCGCCTTCTCCCTGGCGTTGAAAAATTCGCGCGGCGTCCCGTCTACGACGGTGTCAATGTTCAGATCGTCGCGGCTGCCGCGCAGATACGCCATCATCTCGTCCGTCACGTAAAGCAGGTCGTCCATCTCCATATGGACATCATCGGCAACCTGGTAGCGGGTGTATTCATTTTCATAATAATGCGGCGTCCAGTAGGCGACGGCTTCCACCGAGGTGATCAGAAACACGATCATCAGACTGAAAGCACAGATAAGCCCCAGAAGCCAGCTTAAATATGTTTTTTTCTGTGTCATATAAAACCTTTCGCGGCTGTCGGGTTGTGGTACAGCTGCAGCCTTTCATTTTATGTGATAAATTTGTAAAGAGGTCGTTTGTTCTATTTTCCTCGAAACGGCTCTGTATGTTAAAGTTTCCGTTTCGTTATCCAGTATAACAGTTTCGGGGAAGCATGAAAAGGCGCGAAATGGAAAAATATGTGAAATTTTTGTTACTGTTTACGGGTAGGCACTTTTGGAACCGAAAGTGCCGTAAGAAAACATGGTGGCAGCAGGAATTTGCCGTATTTAAATGCGAAGCCACGGCAAATTCCGTTACTGGGCACGATGCGTGAACAGTAATAAATTTTTCGAAAGAATGGCGGGAGGGTGGAATAGGGGCTTGCCAGCTGGCGGAGGATTCCTGTATACTGGGGGAAGATGTTATAATCTGGAGCAGAAAGAGAGAGGATACGAATATGATAAAGGCAGTCATCTTTGATATGGATGGGGTCATCATTGACAGTGAAGGAATTTATCTGAATTATCTGTATGAATATGCAAAAACGAAAAATCCGGAGGTGACTCTGGAGAGTCTGCACGGGACGGTGGGGACGACGAAGCAGGATTGCTGGATGGTTGTGGAGAAGGCGATCCACAATGGTCAGACCTGGCAGGAGCTGCATGACGAGTATCTGGGGCGCTGGACGGACATTTTTAATTCGATTGATTATCTCTCGATCTTCCGCCCGGAGATTCTGGATGTGATGGATCGCCTGAAAGCAGAGGGCTTCCGGCTGGCGGTCGCATCCGCGACGAATATTGAGCAGGTGGAGCGCATTTTAAAGGAAAATGGCGTGGCGTCCCGTCTGGAGCGGATGATCAGTGCGAGTACGTTCAAGCGCAGCAAGCCGGATCCGGCGGTTTACCTCTATACGGCGGAGCAGATGGGCCTGCAGCCGGAGGAGTGCCTTGTGATTGAGGATTCGACGGTCGGCATCACGGCGGGGCACTGCGCGGGAATGACAGTGGCGGCGCTCATCGATAACCGTTTTTCCTTTGACCGGAGTCTGGCGGACTATGAGTTAAATTCGCTGGAGGAGATTGTGCCGCTGGCGGAGAAAATTCGGGATTTGAAGTAAAATTTGAGTTGAGTAAATGCAGGGATTCATTACGGAAAGTATAATTGCGAAAGTGATGAACCATTGTACAAAGAAAATGAAAAGGAACCATGTATGTCAGGGAGAAGAATCACTGCATGTATGGTTCCTTTTTTGGCTGATTACTGCGAAACCTGCCGGATAAAGTCTCTGGAAACGTAGGCTTCCTGTCCGTTGTAGCTGATTACCGCCCATTTTTCGTCGTAATCACGGAGATATTCCACATCGGTATCTGGTGCTAGAACCCCAATCCTGTCGGTGTCGGTGGATGGTTCCGGACGGACATTGACTGTGTCGGTGGTCCGGTAAACGGTCGATTCTGCGGCAACGGTCTCTGCCTCGGTTTCTGGAGCCAGCGATTCGGTGCTGACGGCTGCAGTAGAATCCGGTTTGGCATCCGTCGCAGGGCGTATCATCTTGATGATCAAAAGCAGCAGGATGATAATAATAATCAGAAGCACTGGTTTAATAATGCTTCGAAATTCAAAAGACGGACCGCCTGCATAGGCGCGCGGACGGCGTCCCTCGGAGCTGCCGGAACGTGTGCCGGCAGGTTTTCCGTTTCCAGAGCCGGCAGAGGGATGGCGGCTGTTCCCACGAAGGCGGGAAGAAGCGGAGGTTGGAGCTGCACTTCGGGAAGCCCGGGTGGATTTTTTTGTGTCATTGTAGTCATTTGCGAAGGTGTAGACCTCCTGCGACAGAAGGTGATGCGCCTGATTGGCGTTGTAGGCGCTGTTGTCTCCCTCATGGATCGCCTTGTTGCCGATCGTGCGGATCTTGTGGTAATGTTCGCAGGTGGTCTTGCTGATTTTTCCGGCGCTGTAGAGGGCGTCGATCATCTCCAGAAGACCGGTTTCCAGAATGCCATACCGCTCGCAGAGGCATTTGACCATGTATTCAAGGGTCTGGCGGGCTTTCACCATCGCCAGGTTATAATTCTTCTGTCCGATCAGGCGCTCGGTCTCGCGGACCCCGCCGTGGATCTGTTCCCAGGTGCTCTGACCTGTGTTAGCTGTTGTTCCCATAGGCATATCCTCCTGTGTATATGATGCAGGTCCGAAACCGGCGTGCCGGCGGCTGTTCCCGGACGGATCCTGACTTTTGGATGTCCGGCGAACGGGTGAAAAGACGGCAGTCATTTCGTGACCGTATGTTTGGTTTTGTTCTAAAATTATTATAATATAATCGCTTGAATTATTCATCTATAAAATGATAAAAATTGGAAAAGTTATGAAATTTGTAAGAAAAGGACACAAAGTCGGACGGATTAGAAAGGACGGCATGGAGGAGAGTGGAGGATGTTTATGGGCAGGCATTTTTGGAACCGAAAGTGCCGCAAGAAAACGTGGGGCAGCAGGAATTTGCCGTATTTAAATGCGAAGCCACGGCAAATTCCGTTACTGGGCACGTATGCGTGAACAGTAACACGGGGATCGTAAAATGGTGTGAAAATAGAGCACCTTTGCTTGCGAAATGGGGGCTTCAATGGTAAGATAAGAATAGATCCGGCGGGTAAGCCGGGGCGTCTCAACGGAATGATACGGTACGGAAGAAAGTCCATCCGGGACGGCGCAGATTGTAGACAGCAGGAGGAACGAAGATGAGATTACGCCATATACCGGGCGCAGAGCAGATGATAGAAGAAAACCCGCATGTGGTTCATGGGGCGAAAGAGAAGAAGGGAACCTGGCAGCAGATTTTTGGAAATGACCATCCGATCCGTATCGAGGTGGGTATGGGTAAAGGTCAGTTTATTTTGGAGCAGGCGTCCCGCAACCCGGATGTGAATTTTGTGGGTATTGAGAAATATTCGACGGTTCTTTTAAAGGCGATCCGCAAGAGAGAACAGATGGAACTGTCCAATATCTATTTCTTATGTGAGGATGCCAGAGAACTGGCAGAGATTTTTGGACCGGGGGAAGTAGAGCGGATTTATTTGAATTTTTCGGATCCGTGGCCGAAAGACCGCCATGCGAGACGGAGACTGACCTCGCCGCCATTTATGGCAGTGTACGATCGGATTCTCCAGAAGGATGGAAGAGTCGAGTTCAAGACGGACAACCAGGATTTATTTTCCTATTCCCTGGAAGCCATCCCGGAGGCGGGCTGGCGCATCACAGAATATACCCGTGACCTGCACCACAGCGAGATGGCAGAGGGCAACGTCATGACCGAGTACGAGGCAAAGTTCTCGGCGCAGGGCAAGCCGATCTGCAAGCTGGTGGCAGTGCGGTAGGAAAATCGTTACTGGGCACGTATGCGTGAACAGTAACAAATCGGGCAGGATTTGACGGTTATCTGAGCTGGCAGAGCCGGAATAAAGAAAATAAAAGCTGCATATATTTACTATAATATAAAGAAGGATGGCTGGATGCGCGGCGGTGTTTTTTGTGAGAAACTTGGACTCACATGAATGGTAACGAGGCGCGCAGAGCGTTTGCCAGAAGTCAGGAATGGATATTAAAAAGCAGCTTACACGAAAACTTATTCAGGCGACCAGCGATAAGGTGGAACTGAATAAACAGGCGTTAAAATGGAAAAAATCGATGGAAGAGGCAGCAAAGGCACTGGGAGGCGGTAAAAAGAAGCCGTCGTAAAGAGAAACAGGGCACTTCTGTTGACTGCCTGTATGGATAGAACGAAAGGAGGAAATGAGTGATGGAAATGAAGTTTACGACCGCGAATTTTGAGGAGGAGGTACTGAAATCGGAGATTCCGGTACTGGTTGATTTTTATGCAGACTGGTGCGGTCCGTGCCAGATGATGGCGCCGGTGATCGGGCAGCTGGCGGGCGAGTATGAGGGAAGAGTGAAGATCGGAAAGCTGAATGTCGATGAGAACCCGGATATTGCAGTCCGGTATAAGGTTATGTCGATCCCGACGATGATTATTTTCCGGAATGGGGAAGTGTTCAGCAAGGAAGTCGGCGCTAGTTCAAAGAAGGAAGTGGAGAAGGCGATTGGGCGGGCGCTGTAAAAGCTGCGTCTTTGGAGTCCGGCGTGGGGCAGTTTGAAAAGAGTCGTATCTTTGAAATCCGGCGTGCGGCAGCTCGAAAAAGCTGGCGCTTTTCCTCGCTGTCGGGCATTCGCCCTATAAAGAAAAAAAGAGATAACGGATGCTGCTTATGTGCAAGCACAACGCGTCATCCGCCATCTCTTTTTTTCTTTGCACGCCTCATTGCTAACGCACAAAGTGCCTGCCCCACAGCTCTCGGTCTGCGAAACAAGCACTTGATAGTGCGCCTTCAGGGACTCGAACCCTGGACAAATAGATTAAGAGTCTACTGCTCTACCAACTGAGCTAAAGGCGCTTATTTTGTTTTCTTGCGGATGCCTCATCCGTAAGACATGTGTTATTCTACTCCATCCAGAATAAAATGTCAACAGTTTTTTAAATATTTTTAAAAATATTTTAAAAAGCATTATTTTCGGTATTTTTAAAACAGATAAGGGCATGGGCGAAGGAGACTCAGAGGGTATATGGGATGCAGCCATGGGAGAAATGACGAGGTGAGTTTTGCACATGGGACGGTGGATAAGTCTGGAAAGAACGTCGTGGAAAGGGGATCACAGATTTGGGTGTTTGTAAAGGGAGAAAATGATTTTTGTGCAAAATTCTGATTCGAAAAAATATAGGGGAATCCTCTTCCATTTTTAATCTAATTGGTGTATGCTTAAATACGTCACAACGAACACACTATATATTGTGTTATGAAAGAAAATGAGTTCAATATTTTGTGTGTAATTCTAAAAATTACCTAAATACAAATCAAAAATAAAGCCAATCGTAAGACAAGTCGGAACGGAAAAGAATCCTGTCAGTGAAGGCATCCGGACATGAAAAATAGCCTGTCAGAAGAAGGCGCTTCTCTCATGAATGAGGAAATGAGGGTAAGCTGGGGGACGGGAAATGGATACAGATGGATGTTCGATATATGCCATAAAAGTAGAAAGAGAAATCACAGAAACAGGAACCGGCGAGTCAATTTATAGATTATAGAAGACAAGTCATAAAACGGGCTTAAGGGTAAGGAGAGGGAACAGGGATGGAAGACACAGTAACAACCAATGTAATCAAACGAAATGGAGAAGAAGTACATTTTGACCGGGCGAAGATCGTAAATGCGATCACGAAAGCGAACGGCAATGTGGAGCGTATTCACCAGATGAACCCGTACCAGATTGAAGCGATTGCAGATACGATCGCCGAGCAGGTACAGGAGACGCCGCACGCGGTGAATGTGGAAGACATCCAGGATATGGTAGAGACCAGCATTATGGAGATGCGTGGTTATGAGGTTGCACAGAAATATGTGCGCTACCGCTACCGCAGGGAGTTAAAACGCAAGTCCAACACGACCGATAACGGCATCCTGGCACTTTTGGACCATATTAATGAAGAAGTGAATCAGGAAAACTCCAACAAGAACCCGGTCATCAACTCGACCCAGCGTGACTACATGGCGGGCGAGGTCAGCAAGGACTTATCCAAGCGTGTGCTGCTGCCGGAGGAGATTGTCCGTGCGCATGAGGAAGGCATCATCCATTTCCATGATACCGACTATTTTGCACAGAAGGAGCACAACTGCGACCTGATCAATCTGGAGGATATGCTGCAGAATGGCACTGTGATCAGTGAGACGATGATCGAGAAGCCGCACAGTTTCTTTACGGCCTGCAACGTGACCACCCAGATCGTGGCGCAGGTAGCCAGCAACCAGTATGGCGGACAGTCCTTTACTCTGGCGCATCTGGCACCGTTTGTGGACATCAGCCGTCAGAAGCTGCGCAAGAACGTGATTGCAGAGCGCACCGAGTGCGGCGAGGCACTGGATGAGGATATCATCAACCGCGTGACCGAACGACGTCTGCGCGAGGAGGTTAAGAGCGGCATCCAGACGATCCAGTACCAGCTTATCACCCTGATGACCTGTAACGGACAGGCTCCGTTTGTCACGGTATTTATGTATCTGGACGAAGTTCCGGAGGGACGGACCAGAGATGACCTTGCGATGATCATCGAGGAAGTGATGCTGCAGAGAATGCAGGGCGTCAAGAATGAAAAGGGTGTCTGGATCACACCGGCGTTCCCGAAGCTTATCTATGTGCTGGATGAGGACAATATTACGGAAGGTTCGAAATATTGGCACCTGACTGAGCTGGCAGCGAAATGTACCGCGAAACGGATGGTTCCGGACTACATTTCCGCTAAGATTATGAAAGAATTAAAGAAGGGCGAGGTTTACCCGTGCATGGGCTGCCGTTCTTTCCTGACGGTAGAGGATTCCCAGATGCTGCCGAACGGCAGGCATAAATTCTATGGACGTTTCAACCAGGGTGTTGTCACGATTAACCTGGTCGATGTGGCTTGTTCTTCGGAGGGAGATATGGACCGTTTCTGGCAGATTCTTGATGAGAGACTGGAACTGTGCCATCGTGCGCTCCGCTGCCGTCATGAGAGGCTGCTCGGCACGATCTCCGATGTGGCGCCGATTCTGTGGCAGAATGGTGCGCTTGCCCGCCTGAAAAAGGGTGAGACGATCGACAAACTCCTGTACAACGGCTATTCTACGATTTCTCTGGGATATGCAGGTCTGTATGAGATGTGTATGCGGATGTTAGGAAAATCCCACACCGATCCGGAGGCGAAGCCATTTGCACTGAAAGTTATGCAGCGTCTGAATGATAAATGCAAAGAGTGGAGAGAGGCGGAGAACATCAGCTATTCTGTATACGGCACGCCGATGGAGTCTACGACTTATAAATTTGCAAAATGCCTGCAGAAGCGCTTCGGTATCATTCCGGGCGTTACGGATAAGAACTATATCACGAACAGCTACCATGTACACGTATCCGAGAAGATTGATGCGTTCAGTAAGCTGAAATTTGAGGCAGAGTTCCAGAAGCTCTCCCCGGGCGGTGCGATCAGCTACATCGAGGTGCCGAATATGCAGACTAATATTCCGGCAGTTCTCTCTGTGATGCAGTTTATCTACAATAACATTATGTACGCGGAGCTGAACACCAAGAGTGATTTCTGTGAGAAGTGTGGCTATGACGGCGAGATCAAGATTGTTGAGGATGAGGCTGGCAAGCTGGTGTGGGAGTGCCCGAACTGCGGCAACCGCGACCAGAACAAGCTCTTTGTCGCACGTCGTACCTGCGGCTACATCGGAACCCAGTTCTGGAACCAGGGACGTACCCAGGAGATCCGGGATCGGGTGCTGCATCTGTAGGATGTGGTGAAAGCCTCCGAGAGTACATTGGTCTAGGGGAGGAAGATATGTATTACGGAACCATCAAAAAGTATGATATTGCCAACGGTCCTGGCGTGCGCGTCAGCTTGTTTGTGTCGGGCTGCCGCCATCACTGCAAGGGCTGTTTCAATGCGGAGACGTGGGATTTCCGATATGGACGGTTATATACAGAAGAGACGGAGAAAGAGATTTTAGCGGCATTGGAGCCGGGATATATACAGGGCTTTACGCTGCTCGGCGGAGAACCGTTTGAGCCAGAAAACCAGATGGAACTGGTACATTTACTCCGGAAGGTGCGCGAGACGTATCCGGAGAAGGATATCTGGTGCTACAGCGGCTATCTGTGGGATCGGGATCTGGCAGCCGGCGGCGTGGTCCATACAGAGGTGACAGACGAGATGCTGTCCTATGTGGATGTGCTGGTGGACGGAGAGTTCGTGGAAGCGGAGAAGGATCTGACCCTGCAGTTTCGCGGAAGCCGGAACCAGAGGATTCTGGAGCTTAAGAGAATAGGAAGAAAATAATAAGAATGAGATAAAAAGCTGCTGCAGATCGGAAAAAAACTTTCTGATCTGCGGCAGCTTTTTGCATTACAAGGGAGATACAGCAAGCATATACGTGCCTTTGTAATCCGGGGCAGGCTATCATAAGTGGATATTTTCTTCAAGGGGCATAAATAACCCACCTAAGCATCCGCATTTGTGGTAAGATGGACTTAATAGGGGGTATAGCTATGGAGTCTGGAATTCTGATGATTGTGATAGTGGTTATTGGTGTCTTTTATCCGGTATATACAGCCTGGATTTCTCTGGTGGCGGCACCGGTGTATCTAAAGATAGGTTTCCTGTTTGCGATGGCAGGAGCACTTCTCGTCATGAGAATCCTGCGGAAAGAAAAGCAGATAAAATGGATAGTTCTGATCGGCATTCTGGGGGCATATGCCTGGAGTCTGTATAGTTGGTATGACGAAGAGTGCCATTACCAGTATGCGAGAAGCGTGCATGGAGATTCGGGCAATGCTTTGATGCTGTTTGTTGGCACCTTTACATGTCTGATACCGTTGTTTTTGCTGGATGCCGAACTGACCTGGTGGATGGAGTCCCGGAAGAAAAAGAAAGAAGAGAGTCCTGAATCTGAGAAGGAAACAGAGAAAAAAGAAAACCGTCTGGCAGCAGGAATGAAAAACTGGTTTGGAAAGCATCGCCAGACTCTCTGTACGCTGCTTATCTGTGCGATGGGCTGTGGACTTCTCGTGGTTCTGCTATATCCGTATAAGTGCTGGGAAGAAGGATGTTACAATCTGGCCTTTGATGGCATATACTGTGAACAGCACAGGGCAGAGAAGATAGAAGAAAGTAAACGGGAAGAAGAGGAACGTAAAAAAAGAGAACGGGCTGAGCTGATAGAATTACAGAAGAAAAAAGAAGAAGAGGAATCAAGAAGCTACGAGGAATATCTTAAGCGGATAGAAGAGGATCCCTTGTGGGAACTGAAACAACGGAGCCGTAAAAACACACCTGTGCAGAGGGGAATACCACCGGTGCAAAAGAATCTCCAGAATCCCTATGCGGCTTATGATGCAGGATATGATGATGTTATGGAAGGTGATGATTATGACTGGGATCGCTACCGCCGGGATTCAGAATATGCCGATGGTGTAGATGATGCCCTGGATGAGCGGGAAGAGTATGGACGGGATGACTGGTAAGGTATCTTGCTGGTGGACACCTTATATATAATATTCGGATAGGTTAAGCGGTACTGTCTTTTCAGAGGCGGTACCGCTTCTGTTTTTAAAAATAGGATCACCAAAAAGAGCTGTCACAAAAGCCGGTGCAAACCGTCGGTTGACAGCTCTTTTTTGGCGTGCGATCCGCACATGAAATCACTTGTTTCCGAATGTTTAATACATTCCATCGTAAGGATCTTCTTCCTCATGAACTTCAAATAGATCGCCGGGCGTACAGTCCAGTGCGGAGCAGATGCGGGCGATGGTGCTGAAGCGGATGGATTCAGTTTCATTGTCCAGAATTCGGCTGGCATTTTTATAGCCAAGCCCGGTCATGGCGATAAAACGGTATTTCGTCAGACGCTTTTCAGCCAAAAGTTTATGAATGCGAAGTTTAATCGTGACAGTTTTCAATTCGGAATTTCCTCCTTTGTATACACACAGTGTCACATTAAATATAAAGGATTTTCAATGTGCGGATAACTGGCTTAAACAATAGCTGATGTAAAGAAACTGATAGATACATTAAAAAACTGTTCACTGGTTTGTGTATAAAAAAGAACTGCCACGCTCATGGCAGTTCTTACGAAAACAAATAGATAGTAAAAAACATCAGCTGTGAATCGCCTTTAAGGCGCCTCACTCCCCCCATTCTCTTCTGCGTAAAACATCCGGTACTGCGCCGGGGTGATGCCGATCTCCTGCTTAAATACGCGGATAAAATAGGAGGGGATCCGCAGTCCTACCATCTCACCGACCGACTGGATCGCCGCGTCGGAGTGGAGGAGAAGCTGGGAGGCGTGTTCGATGCGTAGTTTTTTCAGGTACTGCATCGGGCTGGCGCCGTATGCCTGGTGGAAACTGCGGATTAAGTGGGACGGGCTGTAGGAATACTGGCGCGCCAGATCGTTTAAGGAGATCTCCTCCGTGTAGTGGGCATCTAGGTAGTCGCGCAGCGTCCGGGCGATGCTTTCCTTCTCGCGGCTGTAGCAGTACGGCGCATAGAGAACCTGGAGAAATTCAATGAAATCATTCTGGAGCTCAAACGGCGTCCGCACGGAGGACGGAAAGCTCTTTTTCTGTGTGTATTTGCTGAAAGAAACCAGGTTCATCCGCTGCAGATACTTTTCCAGCTTCTCCCGGTTGGCTTCCGGCACGGTGCCGGTGCGCGGCAGGGAGAGAATGAAATTCTGCGGCGAATAGTAAAATTTCGGCGCGGCGCGCCGGGTTACGTTGTCCGGGTAAAATTCATCGGACAGGCTGTATTTACCGTTGGTATAGAAATGCACCCAGCTCGTCGTGGTCTTTTCCTGGCAGACGCGGCTGCCGCGGTGCGGGGTATCGGGGGTAATGATAAAAAACTGCCCGGCATTCAGTTCAACGCGGAACGGATCCTGTTCGAGATATAAAGTTCCGCTGTGAACATAGATAAGATCAAAGACATTTCGGATCGTCCGGCGCTCATGGATATCGCCGGGGCGGTAAACACATCCGCCTCCGACGATAAAATAAGGAAGGGGCGGACAGTTTAAATTAATAAAATTCATGATGTATGTACTCCCGTTTAAATAAAAACAGCCACGTAACAGGAATCCTGTCTGAACCGCAGAGAGGCAAACGAAAAACAGGACAACTTTGTCAGGTTGTTAAACAAATTTAAAATATCAATTTTATTATATCAAATAGAAAGAAAAACAGCAAGAATCTGTTTGGAAAATCTCTTATATTTGCAGAAACAAAACACTCTACTTGGGAAAATAAGAGGGGATGAATGAAAAATAAAGAAAAATCAGAGAAAAAGAAAGAATGAAATCAGGCTGATTTTGTTCTATAAAAATACGCGTATTCTTTTCTATAATATGCAAAATGTGTTAGATCGCTTTTCCACTATTTGAATGGTATACTTATAAGAAAACATACAAAAAAAGAAGTCTTTTTCAGATTATTGATAGGCGCTTACGGATAAGTGAATAATAAATCAGGAGGTTTTCTGTGAATGATAAAAAAGGAGACAAGTTTCATTGATTTGAAACAGGTAAAGATAGACGACCCGTTCTTTTCGCGGGTACAGAATGTGGTAATTCACACGATGCTTCCGTATCAGGAACGGGTGCTTCACGATGAGGTGTCCGGAATCCGAAAGAGCCATGTGATTAAAAACTTCCGCATTGCAGCGGGAGATGAGAAAGGAACGTATTACGGGCGCGTATTTCAGGACAGCGACCTGGCGAAATGGCTGGAGGCGGTGGCGTACTCGCTGACCGTCGAGGCAAATCCAGAGCTGGAGGCGCGTGCCGATGCGATCATCGACCTGATCGGGCGGGCGCAGCAGCCGGACGGCTACCTGGATACCTATTTCATTGCGGCGGAGCCGGAACATAGGTGGCAGAACCTGACGGACTGCCATGAGATGTACTGTGCCGGACATATGACGGAGGCAGGCGTCGCGTACTATCAGGCGACGGGAAAGACGAAGCTTTTAGATATCTGCTGCAAGCTGTGCGATCATATCGATCGGCGGTTCGGACGGGAAGCAGGCAAAGTAACCGGCATTCCGGGACATGAGGAGATCGAGCTGGCACTGATGCGGCTTTATCAGGCAACCGGGGAAGAGAGATACCGGAAGCTGGCGGCATATTTTATCGATGAGCGCGGGCGGGATCCGGAGTTTTTCCATAAAGAAGCGGCGGCTAGAAGCTGGAGCCGCACCGATTACATGGACAAGCAGCCGCCGTCCTATATGCAGAACCACAAGCCGGTGCGTGAGCAGGATACGGTGGAAGGACACGCGGTCCGTTGTATGTATCTTCTGACGGCGGCGGCAAACCTGGCAGCGCAGAATCACGATGAGGCGCTGATGGCAGCCTGCCGGAAGATGTGGGACAACATGGTAGACCGGCGGATGTACATAACGGGCGGAATCGGTTCCACCTATTACGGCGAGGCATTTACCGTGGATTATGATTTGCCGAATGATACCGCTTACGCGGAAACGTGTGCGGCGGTGGGGGTCTGCTTCTTCGCGAAACAGATGCTGGAGGCGGATCCGGACGCGCGGTATGCAGATATTCTGGAGCGGGAGATTTACAACGGAACCATCAGCGGCATGCAGTTAGACGGAACGAAATTCTTTTATATCAATCAGCTTGAAGCCAATCCGGGCATGCCGACCAACGCATATGGCGAAGAAGAATACACACCGGAGCGGATCGGCTGGTATGACTGTGCATGCTGTCCTCCGAACCTGGCGCGTCTGATGACCTCACTTGGTTCCTATGTATGGTCTTCAAGTGAAGATACGATCTATTCCCACCTGTTTGTCGGGGGAACGGCTACCTTTGAAACAGCGGGCGGCGTGAAGATAGCGCTTACATCGAAATATCCGTGGAACGGCTCCGTTACCTACACGGTAGAACCGGAGCAGGCGGGAGCAGAATTTACTTTGGCAGTCCGTTATCCGGGCTGGTGCCATCAGATGCAGGTGAAGGTCAATGGCATACCGGTTTCCGGGGCAGTCAAGACAGACAAGGGCTACTGGATGATCCAGAGAAGCTGGCAGCCTGGTGATACTGTTTCCTGCGAGATGGAGATGGAGCCGGAGCGGGTCTATGCACACCCGATGGTGCGGGCGGATGCCGGATGCGTGGCACTCAGACGCGGACCAATCATCTACACCTTTGAGGGCGTGGACAACGGAGAGGATCTTCAGACACTGCGGATTCCGCGGGAGGCGAAGATTGAAGCGCTTCCGTATCAGGCGGATCTGCTGGAAGGTATCGTGGCGCTGCGCGTGACGGGCTGCCGGAAGAAAGCGGCGGTTAATCCGGCGCTTTATGCAGAAGATGCGGCACCGGAAAAGATGGTAACCCTGCAGGCAATTCCGTACTATGCATGGTGCAACCGTGGCATGACGCATATGCGCGTGTGGATGCAGGAATAGAGAGATAAAACCGTTTGTCTTATTTTATACTTCGGAGTTGAAAGAATATCCGGGCTATAAGAGAAGGAGAGAGACGTATTATACTAAGAAAGAAGGGAGTACGGACATGAAGAAATATATCGGAAAACGTATCATGATTTCTCTTGTCACGCTTCTGATCATCATCCTGGTACTTTTTATGCTGCTGCAGCTGATGCCGGGATCTCCGTTCAACGATGAAAAGCTGACCGCGGATCAGATTGCGATGATGTCGAAGAAATATGGACTGGACAAACCGTTGATCGTACAGTTTTTCACGTATGTGAAGAACCTGCTGCAGGGCGATTTTGGTGTATCGTATGTTATCTCCAAGGATACCTCCATCTCGGTTCTGTTAAAGAACCGTGTGCCGGTCAGCTTTGGAATCGGACTGGAGGCAGTTTCTTTCGGTGCGGTAGTCGGACTGATTTTAGGTATTCTGGCAGCGCTCAAGAAAAATAGCTGGCTTGATACCATCTGTACTGTGATTTCAGTTCTGGGAGTCAGCCTTCCGTCCTATGTTTTTGCATTGGTTATGGCATATTTCATCGGCTACAAGGCACAGTGGCTGCCGCTTCTGTTTGACGGCAAGAAGTTCTTCGCATCGTCGATCATGCCGATGCTGGCGCTGTCGATGTTTACGGTAGCGACGGTGGCTCGATTTACGAGAACCTCCCTTCTGGAGGTGCTGGACAGCGACTACATGCTGCTTGCGGAGAGCAAGGGAATCACGGGACGCCCGCTTCTGGTGCGCCATGCACTTCGAAACGCGCTGATCCCGATCATTACGGTACTGGCGCCGCTGGTTGTCGATCTGATGATTGGTTCCCTGGTTATCGAGAAGATCTTCTCGATTCCGGGCATCGGAAGTTTAATGATTGCAGCGATTCAGTCCAACGATTACAACGTGACGATTTCGCTGGCATTTATCTACAGTGTCATGTACATTGTCCTGATGCTGGTGGTTGACGTCCTGTACGGAATTATCGACCCGAGAATCCGTCTGGCGAAGAAATCGGATTGAGAGGTGATGGCATGAAAAAACGGAGTGACGAAAAGACAGATGAGAAAATGACAGGCGGGGATGCGGCTTCCGTTCGGGAGCATGTGTTATCACCCGAAGAATATTTAAGCCAGATCGAATTTCTGGACGATGATTTTGAATTCCAGCACAAAGACGGATTTGAACATGTCGATACAAACTTTGCAAGCCAGAGCTACTGGAAAGAGGCAATTGCACGGTTTAAGAAAAATAAGGGCGCAATGTTCAGCTTTGTCTGTATTCTGTTTCTGATTGTGATGGCGCTTGTCGGACCTCACATGAACCAGTTTACCTACGATCAGCAGATTATTACCAACCAGAACATGGCGCCGAGAGTGCCGGGACTGGAAAATATGGGTATCTTAGATGGTTCTGAGACGATCCGTACATCCACCGGAAGTAAAGAAATCAACTATTATGAGAGCAACGATCTGACCGATACCTACTACTGGTTTGGTTCCGATTCGCTGGGACGCGACCTCTGGACCAGGACCTGGAGCGGAACGCGGATCAGCCTCTATGTAGCGGTTCTGGCGGTATTCATCGACCTTGCGTTTGGTCTGACGTATGGACTTGTATCCGGATATTTCGGCGGAAAAGTCGATATGATCATGCAGCGTATCGTCGAGATACTAAACAGTATTCCGTACCTGATCACGGTTACCCTGCTTTTGTTAGTCATGAAACCGGGGCTTATGTCCATCACGTTCGCCCTGATGTTTTCCGGGTGGCTGGGCATGAGCCGAATCGCCCGCGCGGAGGTCTTAAAGCTGAAAGAGCAGGAATATGTGCTTGCTTCCCGGACGCTGGGAGCAAAGAGTTTCCGCATTATTTTCAAAGAGATTTTACCAAATATTTTTGGTCCTCTGATTACACAGACGATGTTCTCGATCCCGCATGCGATCTTTACCGAGGCATTCTTAGCCTTTATTGGCCTGGGTGTGCCGGAGCCGATGGCTTCGCTGGGTTCCCTGATTTCGAGTGGATATCAGAACTTTACAAGCCATCCGTACATGATCGTGTTCCCGTTAATTGTCATGGGACTTCTGATGCTGTGCTTTAACATGCTGGCGGATGGTCTGCGTGATGCATTGGATCCGAAGATGAAGGATATGTAGGAGGAAATGGCATGGAGAAAAAAGAAGAAATTTTACGAGTGCGGAATCTGGACATTTCCTTCGAGACGACAGCCGGAGTGGTCAATGCCGTCCGGGGTGTCAACCTGACGGTAAACCGGGGCGAGACGGTTGCAATCGTTGGGGAATCCGGTTCCGGTAAATCGGTTTCTGCGAAGGCGATCATGGGAATCCTGGCAAAGAACGGAACGATCGACCGCGGACAGATCACATTTTCATATTACCGTAACCCGGAGGAACGGGTCACCAGAGAAATTCTGCAGATGAAAAAAGAGGAAATCCGCCGCCATATCAACGGAAAACGGATCGCGATGGTCTTCCAGGATCCGATGACCTCCTTAAACCCGCTGATGCCGGTTGGGAAACAGATCATGGAAGGCATGATCTGGCATTACCATACACCGAAGGAAGAGGCATATAAGAAGGCGCTGGAGCTGATGAAGCTGGTCGGCATCACCGACGCGGAGAAGCGAATCAAAAACTATCCGCACCAGCTCTCCGGTGGTATGCGCCAGAGAATTGTCATTGCGATCGCACTGGCGTGCGATCCGGAGCTTTTAATCTGCGACGAGCCGACGACGGCGCTGGACGTTACGATTCAGTCGAAGATTCTGGAACTGATTCAGGAGATTCAGAAAAAACGGCAGCTGTCGGTTATCTATATCACGCACGATCTGGGCGTCGTTGCGAAGGTTGCCGATTATGTCAACGTCATGTATGCAGGCAAGATCGTCGAGAGCGGCACGGTCGAGGATGTATTCTACGATCCGCGCCACCCGTACACATGGGGACTTCTCTCCGCGATGCCAGATCTGGGAACGGACGACGAACGTCTTTACACAATCCCGGGCAGCCCGCCAAACCTGCTTCACAAGGTAACGGGCGATGCGTTTGCACCGCGGAATAAATATGCGTTAAACATTGACAGTCGTCTGGAGCCGCCGATGTTCAAGATATCGGAGACGCACAGCGCCGCGACATGGCTGCTGCATCCGAAGGCGCCGAAGGTCGATATGCCGCCGGAGCTTCGGGATCGAATTGAGAGAATGAAGAAAGAGGGGGGAATCGCATGAGTACAGTGACAGAGACAAACAAAAAGCCCCTTCTGGAAGTAAAAGGACTCAAGCAATACTTTCCGGTCAGCCGGAAATTTACCGTAAAAGCGGTTGAGGATGTCAGTTTTTATATCAATCCGGGCGAGACCTATGGTCTTGTGGGGGAATCCGGATCGGGAAAGACGACGATCGGGCGGGCGCTGATCCGCCTTTACGATCCGACCGCAGGACAAATTACCTTTGACGGGATGGATATTTCCGGAAAAATGAGCCGCCAGACAGAGGCGAGACTCAGAAGTGATATGCAGATGATTTTCCAGGATCCGATGGCATGTTTAAATCCGCGCCAGAAAGTAGCGGATATCATTGCACAGGGGCTGGATATCCATCACCGGTACCATTCCCAGAAAGAGCGGACCGAGATGGTGGCAGACATCCTCCACAAGGTAGGTCTGGCGCCGGAACATGCAAACCGGTACCCGCATCAGTTTTCCGGTGGTCAGCGGCAGCGTGTCGGCATCGCCCGGGCGCTTGTCATGAACCCGAAGCTGATCATTGCCGATGAGTGTATCTCGGCGCTGGATATGTCCATTCAGGCGCAGGTTGTCAACCTGATGAAGGACATCCAGGACGAGACGGGGCTTGCATACCTCTTCATCGCCCACGACCTCTCGATGGTTAAATATATTTCCGACCGCATCGGCGTTCTTCATCTGGGCTACCTTTTGGAGACGGGCACGACGGAGGAGATTTTCTCCCATCCGGTACATCCGTACACCCGAAGCCTGATTTCGGCGATCCCGAACCCGAACCCGGTGGTAGAGCGCAGCCGGATTGCACTGCACTATGATTATAAGACGAGCGGTCTGGATTACGGCGCAGGTACGATGCATCAGATTGAGGGCACACATTTTGTGCGCGGAACCGATGCAGATTTGGAAAAATGGGTGTAGATTTAAAAGAAAGCCGATGCATTCCGGCACAAAATCAACCATAATAAATGTGATAAAATGACCTGTTTAGCGGGTGATTTTATAGATGAGCCGAACCAGCAGACAACTGAGGATAGACAGCCGGGACCAGGAAATGCAGCATGAAACGGGAATGGTTTGGTTTTATTAAAAAAACAAAAAAGGAGGAAGTATTATGAAGCTAAGAAAAGTAATGGCGTGGACGCTGGCTTCTGCCATGTTTGCTGGACTTTTGGCAGGCTGCGGCGGATCGACCCAGACAACAGAGACAGCAGCGGCTGAATCTGGAAGCGAAGAGGGCGGCAGCTCGGCTGAGGGCGGCAAGGTGCTTCGCTATCAGGCAAGCACTCTGGTAGACTCCCTGGATCCGGCACTTTCCAACGACTACACATCCAGTGGTGTTATCTCCCAGTTTATGATGGGTCTGATGACCAAGGATGAGTCAGGTGCTCCGGTTTACGGCGTGGCGGAGAGTGAGGAGAAGTCCGAGGATGGTCTGACCCTGACCTTCAAGATCCGTGACGACGCAAAATGGTCCAACGGCGATCCGGTAACGGCAAACGATTTCGTTTACGCATGGAGACGAGTAGCCGATCCGGCAACTGCAAGTGATTACCAGTTCTTTATCACAACCGCCTGCATCGCAAATGCAGAAGAGGTAACAACGGGTGAAAAACCGGTTGAGGAACTGGGGGTAGAGGCAGCGGACGATAAGACATTAGTCGTAACTTTAAGCTCCCCGTGTGCTATCTTTGATTACCTGATGGCATCCGGCGCATGCTTCCTGCCTTTAAATCAGAAATTTGTAGAGAGCTGCGGCGGCAACTTTGCAACTTCCGCAGATACCCTGTTAGCAGATGGTCCGTTCAAGGTATCTTCCTATGAGCCGTCTGCCATGAAGGTAGAATTAGTAAAGAATGATCAGTTCTTCGGTGCATCCGATGTCAAACTGGACGGTGTTGAGTTCTCGATCATTACCGACAGCCAGACAGCAGCCCTTTCTTTTGAGAATGGCGATCTGGACGTTGTAACCTTAAGCGGTAACCTGGTAGAGCAGTATGAGGATGATCCGAGATTCTCAACCAGAAGTGACGGTTACAACTGGTATCTGACCCCGAACATGAAGAAAGAGGGGCTTGACAATGTAAATATCCGTAAGGCACTGGCAAAATCGTATGACAAAGAAGCGATCACAACCCGTGTTCTGAAAGATGGTTCCACACCGATGGATTACTTCGTACCGCAGGGCCTTGCAACCAATGAAAAGGGCGAAGATTTCCGTGAGGCAGCAGGCAGCGCATACGACAGCTGGACCTACGATGTAGAGGCAGCAAAAGAGCTGTGGAAGACAGGTCTTGGCGAGCTTGGCAAAGATTCCTTATCCTTCACTTTAATGTGCGAAGATACTGATTCTGCACAGGCTGTTGCACAGTTCTTACAGAGCGAGTGGCAGAACAACCTGCCGGGTCTGACCATCGAACTTCAGGTACTTCCGAAGAAAGCCCGTCTGGAATACATGCAGAAAGGTGAATATGATATCGGTCTTACCCGCTGGGGTCCGGACTACGCAGATCCGATGACTGATCTGGATATGTGGATAACCGGCAGCTCCACCAACTACTCCCAGTTCTCCGATGCAGACTACGATGCAACCATCCAGTCCGCAAAGAAGGGCGATCTGGCACTCGACCAGGATGCTCGTTGGGAAGCTTTAGTTGGCTGTGAGAAGACGCTGGCAGATCAGTGTGTTCTGTTCCCGATTTACGGACAGTCTGTAGCCGTTATGACCAATCCGGATGTAAGCGGTATCCAGTACTACTCCGTAGGACTTCCTTATCTGTTCATCAATGTAGATAAAAAGTAATAAATAAAAACAGATGGATCAAAATCTGAAATGATTTTAGATTCGAAGCGGACCGCAGAGTGAGAAAATGTACCCTGCGGTTCGCTTTTTTTGTTATTTTATGGCATTTTCGCTGTCAAACTGCAGCCTGCTTGTAACGGTTCACAGGTGGGAATTTTCTGAACTGAAAATTCCGTACGATACAGTAAGGGATGATTTACACGAATCGGAAATGATGATACAATCATAGAAATAGTACAGAGTATTGAGGTGGAAAAATGGCAGGGAAAAAACGAAACAGCAGCTTTGAAATACTGACAGCCATGCAGGACTTAAACACCCCGGCGGGAGCACTCCAGCTGGCGCAGATCCTGCATCTTCCGTCCGCCAGCATTGGGCGGGAGCTTCTGGATCTGGAGAAAGCAGGGCTGCTTGTCAAGGTGCAGAACAAGGGGCGGATCCTGACACCGCAGGGCGAACGCTTTCTGGAAGAAGAACGGTCACGCCGGGAGAAGATGAAGGCGGCGAATGAGCTTATCGAGGCGGCGTCGATGGAGACAAAAAGCGGGCTGGAGGATATTCTTTTAGTGCGGAAACTCCTGGAGGGATATGCGGCGGAGGTGTGTGCAGAGCGGATTGATCCGAAGGAATTGCAGAAATTAAAAGATCTGCAGGCAGACTATCTCTATGCAATCCGCCATGGAAGGGCGGGGAGCGAGGAAGATCTGGCGTTCCATCTGAAGATCGCGCATCTCTCAGGCAGTCCGTCCATCCTGCGGATGTTAAAACTCATCCTGACCGACCAGGACGCTTATGCGCGCTTCAACCAGGCAGCAGTCCGCTCTGACGAAGTCCGGGAAAATGAACACGAAAGCCTTCTGGCAGCGATTGAAGCCGGAGACGGGGCACTGGCGCGCCGGGAGATGGAGCGGCATCTGGAGCATGTAGGGGAGAACCTGCAGGCGTATTTTGCGGGGAGAAAGTAGCAGGGAGGCAGGTATGAGATCATGAATCTCTATTTTAAACCGTACACTTGCTGCCGGTGGGCACTCCAGTCGATCACTGCCTGCATTGATTAAAGAACGAGGACCAGTTTGAGGTCTCAGATGTTGAGTGGGTTAAGGTACATACCGGGGAGCTGCTATTGTAATAAACACAGCAAAATCATATAATGCAGGGTGGAATTTGTATGTGTATAAATTTCACCCTTAAATTGTGAACTTCCTGAAAAATTAACTCTCGATGACTTCCAGGTTTAATCCTGAGAGTTATCGGTACTGAGTTTTCTGCGTGCCATTGCTATGCCTCCTTCGTATTGCAGGACTTAAGATCTTCATTGATGCCGGCAGCCTGTTTACGGACGTTTGTCTCGGCTAAGTCGAATGCTTTCAGAATCGACTTCTGCGTTGCCGTCACTGCGTAATCCATCGAGTATTCGTGATCGATGTGTCGCACGCTCTCGATCCTCTCGAGTTCGCGGATCGCGGCAGGCACGGTCATGTAGTTCTCTTTATGATGTGTCTTCAGCATCTGTTCCTTGAGCAGGAAGTGCATCCTGTTTCGGATGATCAGTGCTATAAACTCGATGAAAATCTTTGCATGCAGCGCCTCATTGGTCTGGCAGCGCATGGTTCTGTTACCGAGGAAGGTTTTATCTTCCCTGAACAACTTCTCGGATGTATCCAGGCACTTTTGGAACCGAAAGTGCCGTAAACCATGAAAATTGAACGGCAAAATTCAATATCGTGAAAAATTTGGCGATGAGTTTTGACTGTAGTATCATAAAATTAAAAATAATTGAGAAATTTTGAAAAAAACAGTAAAATTTGACAAGAACCAGATTTTCCATGTCTATGGAAAACAGGATCCGGACAACCTGGTATTTGCAAAGAAGGTGGTAGAACATGACTGTGAGGCAGTCATCGGCGGACCGGGACCATTTGGACACAGCCATGATTTCAGCTGCGAGTGTGGG